>UEZU01000020.1_pt1 | contig 26495 bp, 36 predicted proteins | sample 1903801 | NCBI WGS metagenome assembly UEZU01 (sample SAMEA4776353, study PRJEB27445) | saltern metagenome | biome: Hypersaline environment; feature: solar saltern; material: Pellet | place: Spain | collected 2012-08 | depth 0 m | reverse complement strand
ATGAAGTCGCCGCGGGCGAGGTCGTCGAGGTGAGCGCGACCGTGACGAACGACGGTGCCGCCGAGGGCGCGGCGACCGTCACGCTGCTCGTCGACGGCGAGGAGCGCACCGACCAGCGGGTGACGGTGCCCGCCGGCGAGTCGATCGAGGTGCTGTTCTCGACGCCGGTCGACGAGGCGGGCGAGTACTCGTTCGCCGTCGACGGCGTCGACGCCGGCAGCGTCTCGGTCGTCGAGGGCGACGCGACCGCCGACGCCGAGGGCGGCGACTCGGAGAGCGCCGACGCCGAGAGCGGCGGCGACACGCCGCTCGAAGAGCAGGCGCCCGGGTTCGGCCCGGTCGTCGCGCTGCTCGCACTGCTCGGTGCCGCGCTGCTCGCGCGCCGTCGCTGACGCGCGCGAGCGGTCCGAACAGCCGCTTTTTCTTTTTTACCCGACTAAATGCGAGCCGCGAGAGCGCGCGCTAGAGGTCCCGGAACGACGCGGTGTACACGAGGAACGCGCCGGTGAGGAGGACGAACGCGAGGAACGTCACGAGCGCGAGCACGTTCGCGACCGGGGAGAGCGGCGCGAGGAAGGACTCTCCGGTCGAGTCGAGCACGAGGACGGCGAGGAGGGCGGCGATCAGCCCGAGCAGCCAGTTCGTGAGAATGTCGTCCATGGGTCGCTCGACACGACGGGCCGACAAAAAGCCGCGGATGACGCGGAGCCGGGGGCGGCGCGGAGGCGCGGACGACTCGGGACCGCCGCGGCCGCGTCGACGCCGCCGGAGCTATGAGAGTCGGGACCGTTGATCGTTTCGTGAGCGACCGGACGACCTGCTGGCTGCTCGGCGACCAGCTCAACCCCGACCTCGACGTGCTCGACCGGGCCGACGACGTGCTGCTGATCGAGGCCCACGGGTTCGCCGACCGGAAGCCGTACCACGCCCACAAGCTGACGCTCGTGTTCTCGGCGATGCGGCACTTCCGCGACGACCTCCGCGATCGCGGCCACGACGTGACGTACGTGCGGGCCGATTCGTTCGGCGAGGGGCTCGACGAGTTCTTCGCCGGCCGTCGTCCCGAGGCGGACGGCGGCGACGACGACAGCGGCCCGCACCTCCGGCTCATGCGGCCCGCGAGCCACGGCGCCGGCGAGCGGCTCCGCGAGCTGGTCGCCGAGCGCGGCGGCACGCTCGAACTCGTCGACAACGAGCTGTTCTGGACGACGCCGGGGGACTGGCGTGGGTGGGCCGGCGACGGGGAGGCCGCGATCGGCGAGGACGGGGCCGCGGAGCGGACCTTCCGACAGGAGAACTGGTACCGGCACGTCCGCCGTGAGGCCGACGTGCTGATGGACGACGGCGACCCGGTCGGCGGGGAGTGGAACTACGACGACCTGAACCAGGAGACGCCGCCGGACGACTGGACGCCGCCGGGGCGGCCGACGTTCGAACCGGACGAGCTGACCCGCGAGACGCACGCGTGGGTCCGCGAGCGGTTCGACACGTGGGGGAACGACTCGCTCGACGAGTTCGGGTGGGCAGTCACTCGGGAGGAGGCCCGCGAGGCGCTCGACCGGTTCGTCCGAGACGGGTTGCCCGCGTTCGGGCGGTACGAGGACGCGATGGTCGGGGGCGAGCCGTTCCTCTCGCACTCGCTGCTCTCGCCGGCGATCAACCTCGGGCTGCTCGACCCGCGCGAACCCGTGCGGGCGGTCGAGCGCGCCTACGCGGAGCGCGGCGTCGAGCCCGGCGCGTACGACCCGGACGACCACGGCGACGGGGGCGGGACGGCGACGTCGCTCGACGAGTTCGGCGGGGACGCGGCGGACAGCGAGGACGGAGCGACCGGGGGCAGCGCGGCCGAGAGCGGCGAGCCGGCCCCGGTGCCGCTCAACGCCGTCGAGGGGTTCGTCAGGCAGGTGATCGGCTGGCGGGAGTTCATGCGCCACGTGTATCGCGAGGCGATGCCGGAGCTCGCGGACGCGAATCAGTTGGACCAACGGCGGGAGCTCCCCCCGGCCTACTGGGACGGCGAGACGGACATGCGGTGTCTCTCGGAGGCGGTCGGCCACGTCCGGGAGTTCGGCTACGCCCACCACATCGAGCGGCTGATGGTGCTGTCGAACTTCGCGCTCGTGTACGGCGCCGACCCCGCGGAGCTGAACGAGTGGTTCCACCTCGGCTTCGTCGACGCCTACCACTGGGTGACGACGCCGAACGTCGTCGCGATGGGGTCGTTCGGCACCGACGTGCTCTCCTCGAAGCCGTACGCCTCCTCGGGGAACTACGTCAATCGGATGAGCGACCACTGCGCCGACTGCCGGTACGCCGTCTCGCGGACCACGGGCGAGGGGGCCTGCCCGTTCAACGCGCTCTACTGGGACTTCCTGAAGGAGAACGAGGAGACGCTCCGCGGGACGGGGCGAATGGGACTGATGTACTCGCACGTCGACAAGAAGGACGACGAGGAGTGGGCGGCGATCCGGGAGCGGGCGGACCGGGTGCGTGAGCTCGCCGGAGACGGGGAGCTGTGAGGCCTACTCGCCGCTCGCGAGGCGGCGGAGCCGCGGGAGCGCCTGCTCGTACCCGAGGCCGACGAGCCCCACGTACAGCGCGAGCAGCCCCATGCCGACGGCCCAGGCGCCGAGGACGAGATCGCCGCCCGAGACCGCGGAGAGGCCGAACCGTTCGAGCACGACGCCGACCGCGGCGGCCGCGCCGGCACCGACGGTGACGGCGAGGAGTTCGACGAGTTCGACCGCGACGGCAGGTACTTCGACCATACCCGAGGAGGGACGGGCGGCGATTATGACTCTTTCGGGACCACGGTGAGCGCCCCGTCGTCGGCCGAGTCACCGGCAGCGACCAGCTCTGGGCGACTCACTTCAGGCCGAACGACCGCATGACGGTGTCCGCGAGCCCCTTCGCGATCAGCGCCAGTCCCGCGAGGAGCACCATCATCGCGCCGGCGATGACGGGGTCGCGATAGGTGATGATGCCGACCGCCACGACGACGAGGAGGAGCCCGACGATGCCTTCGAGGCCGAGTTTGCTTCGCATGTCGTCGAGTCGCCGTCGAGCGTTGTTAAATCGGACTGATTCGCGCGCACGCGACTCGGCGGCGGCCCGAGAACGCGTCCGCGTCGCCCGGCACAGAGCGGCCCTTTTATTTCCGCGAGCGCGTATCATCGCGTACGCATGAGCAACGGAGACGGTGGCGGTCGGAACGACCTCCGGATGCCCGACGACGACGAGGTGTTCGCGGAGGTCGTCGAGATGCTCGGCGCGAACCGCGTGAAAGTGCGCTGTGCGGACGGCAAACAGCGAACCGCGCGCATCCCCGGCCGGATGCAAAAGCGCGTGTGGATCCGCGAAGACGACATCGTCCTCGTCGAGCCGTGGGACTGGCAGGACGAGAAGGCCGACATCTCGTGGCGCTACGAGAAGAGCGAGGCCGAACAGCTCCGCGAGGAAGGCCACCTCCAGCAGGCGGAGTGAGCGTCTCGGCTCTCCGACGGCGCGCCGAGCGCCCGTCGCGTCGCGTCGGTCGGCCGCGTTCCCCGCGCCGCCCGCGCGGCGCTTAAGTTCGAACGGGCCCCAGCGAGCGTATGCTCCGGCTCGCGATGACGACCGACGCGGAGACGTTCGAACGCGTGCGCGGGCCGCTCGCCGACCGCGGCGTCGACGTCGGTCACGTGCGGGCGAAAGAGCGATCGCTCCGCGTCTCGGGCGGTGACGCCGAGGGCGACGGCTCCCCGGCGGCCGACGCCGACGAGTTCGACGGGTTCGACGTCGGCCTCGTCTACCCCACCCGGCTGATGGAGGGGGCGGTCGTCGACGAGCGACTCGGCGTGCCGTGGGTGAACGGCCGCGACGCGGTCGTCACCTCGCGCAACAAGGCCGGCGTGCTGGCGACGCTCGACGCCGTCGGCCTCCCGACGCCGAGGACGACGCTCGTGTCGAACCCGGTCGACGAGTCGGTCGTCGTCGACGCCGTCAGCGAGTTCTCCTACCCCGTCGTCGTGAAGCCGAACTCCGCGACCCGCGGCGTCGGCGTCGCGGCCGCGACCGACCTCGACTCGCTCTTAGGCGTGGTCGACTACCTGAACCTGATTCACGACTACCGCGCCACCGGCGACAAGTCGTTCCTGATCCAGGAGTACCTCCCCGACGCGCGCGACTACCGCGCGATGGTCGTCGACGGCGCGTACGCCGGGGCGGTGCGGCGCGAACTCGACGCCGACGCGCTCGCGGCCGGCCGGTGGAAGCACAACGTCCACCGCGGTGCGACGGCCCGGGGCGTCGACCTCGACCCCGAGGCGCGGGAGCTCGCGGAGCGCGCGGCGGCGGCGCTCGGGATCGACTACCTCGGCGTCGACCTGCTCGCGACCGACGACCGCCTCGTGGTCAACGAGACGAACGCGCGGCCGACCGTCGACGCGGCGACGAAGTACGAAGAGGACTTCTACGACCGGTTCGCGGCGCTCGTCAGGCGAACCGCAGAGAACGAGTGAGAAGCGGGGAGTGACGGGCCGGCTCAGACCAAGTCGATCGACGCGCTGTCGTCGTCGCGGTCGAACGAGACCTCCAAGACGCCGTTGTTGAACGTCGCGTCCGCGGAGTGCTCGTCGACGGGCGCGGGGAGTTCGACCGTCTCGTCGTACTCGCGCCGGTCGGAGACGGCCGAGATGGTGAGCGCGTCGCCGTCGCAGCGGAGCGAGAGGTCGTCCTTCGAGACGGCGGGGAGGTCGGCGACGAGACGGACCGACTCCTCGGTCGTGTACGCGTCGACGTGGGTGTCGGAGCCGAACCCGGCGTCGTCGGCCGACGCGGCGTCGCCGGTGGCCATCTCGTTCATCATCCGCTCGATCTCCTCGAAGAAGTCTCCGAACGGATCGTCGCGGTCGTCTCTGTCCATACCCCACGTGAAGTCGGTGACTCCGATAAGCCTTCTGTCGGTCGCCGTATCGGCCGGTATCCGCTCGTCGCCCGGCGGCGACGACCGGCGTCGGCCGACACCGGCGACGGGTGACGATCCGTCGACGAGACGGCGGATCCGTGACGCCGATCGTAACAAATTCGAACGATTATGACGATCTCCGTCGGACTGAGCCGGATTTAAGTAGTTGCGGCTCGGCTTTTTCGAACATGAGTAAATCGTACCTGTCAGCCGGCGAAGACGTGAGCGACGACGAGGTCGTCCGGGTGGGGCTCAACGGCTTCGGTCGCATCGGGCGAAACGTGTTCCGCGCGGTGCTGGAGAACCCCCGGATCGAGCTCGCCGGGATCAACGACGTGATGGACTTCGACGACATGGGCTATCTCGCCAAGTACGACACCGTCATGGGCCGGCTGGACGGCGTCGAGCGCGACGGCGACGCGCTGACCGTCGGGGGGACCGAGGTGCCGCTGTTCAACGTCCAGGACCCCGCCGACCTCCCCTGGGACGAGCTCGACGTCGACGTCGCCTTGGAGTGTACGGGCATCTTCCGCACCCGCGACGACGCCAGCGCGCACCTCGACGGCGGCGCGGACACCGTGATCATCTCGGCCCCGCCGAAGGGCGAGAAGCCGGTCAAACAGCTCGTCTACGGCGTCAACCACGACGAGTACGAGGGCGACGACGTGGTCTCGAACGCCTCCTGTACGACGAACTCCATCACGCCGGTCGCGAAGGTGCTCGACGCGGAGTTCGGCATCGACGCCGGCACCCTCACCACCGTCCACGCCTACACGGGCTCCCAGAGCCTCATCGACGGCCCGATGAGCAAGCGCCGCCGCGGCCGTGCGGCCGCCGAGAACATCGTCCCCACCTCCACCGGTGCGGCCGGCGCCGCCCAGAAGGTCCTCCCGCAGCTCGAGGGCAAGATCGACGGCATGGCGATGCGCGTCCCGGTCCCGACCGGCTCGCTCACGGAGTTCGTCGTCAGCCTCGAGGAGACCGTCACCGAGGAGGAGGTCAACGCGGCCTTCCGCGACGCGGCCGACTCCGGTCCGCTCGCCGGCGTCCTCGGCTACACCGACGACGAGGTCGTCTCCTCCGACATCGTCGGGCTCCCCTTCTCCAGCTACGTCGACCTCCAGTCGACGAACGTCATCGCCGGCGGGAAGCTGCTGAAGATCCTCACCTGGTACGACAACGAGTACGGCTTCTCGAACCGGATGCTCGACATGGCCGCGTACGTCCAGGACGAGGCGTAGACGGCTCGATCCCCGACGCGTCCGGCTGACGCGTCGGCTCGACGGTGCCGTTCCCTGACGGCGACGTTCCACGGTGCCGTTCCCTGACAGCGACGTTCCACGGGGCCGGTTCCCGACGGCAACGTTCCCCCGGAGCGCAACCGCTTAACTACCCCATCGACGACCGTTCACCATGCCCGAGTTCGACACCATCGACGACCTCCCGGCCGACTCGCGCGTCCTCGTTCGACTGGACCTCAACTCCCCCATCGAGGACGGATCACCGCAGGACAACCGCCGCTTCGAGCGCCACGCGGAGACGGTCCGCGAACTCGCCGCGGCCGGCCACCGGGTCGTCCTCATGGCCCACCAGGGCCGCCCCGGCCGCGACGACTTCACGTCGCTCGCCGGCCACGCGGCGATCCTCGCGGACCACGTCGGCCGCGACGTGGCGTTCGTCGCCGACACGTACGGCGACGAGGCGCTGGAGGCAATCGACGCGCTCGACGCGGGCGAGGTCCTCCTGTTAGAGAACACCCGGATGTGCGAGGACGAACTGCCCGAGGAGTCGCCCGAGGAGAAGGCGGAGACGGAGTTCGTCCGGACGCTCGCGCCGCGCTTCGACGCGTACGTCAACGACGCCTACTCCGCGGCCCACCGCAAGCACGCCTCGCTCGTCGGCTTCCCCCTTGCGCTCCCCGCGTACGCGGGCCGCGTGATGGAGACGGAGTACGAGGCGAACACCGCCATCGCGACCCGGGAGTTCGAGGGCCCCGTGACGATGGTCGTCGGCGGGACGAAGGCGACCGACGTCATCGGCGTGATGGACGCGCTGGACGACCGCGTCGACCGCTTCCTGCTCGGCGGCGTCGCCGGCGAGCTGTTCCTCCGCGCCGCGGGCCACCCGGTCGGTCGCGACGTGGGCGAGATGGACCTCTTCGACGAGCAGTGGGAGCGGAACCGCGAGCTGATCGAGTCGGTCCTCGACGAGCGCGGGGACGCGATCCACCTCGCGAGCGACCTCGCGTACGAGGGCCCGGACGGCGAGCGCGCGGAGGTCGCCGTCGACGACATCGACCAGAAGGAGACGGGCTTCCTCGACGTCGGCGCCGCGACGGTCGACGACTACCGCCCGCTGATCCGCGAGTCCGACGGGGTCTTCGTGAAGGGCGCGCTCGGCGTCTTCGAGGACGAGCGGTTCGCCGACGGCACCGTCGGGGCCCTGGCGGCCATCGCGGAGACGGACTGCTTCTCGGTCGTCGGCGGCGGCGACACCTCCCGGGCCATCGAGATGTACGGCCTCAGCGAGGGGGACTTCTCGCACGTCTCCATCGCGGGCGGCGCGTACATCCGCGCGCTGACGGGCGAGCCGCTCCCGGCGGTGGAGGTCTTGGAGGCGGCGGCGGAACGGCAGTAGAAGGGCGGAATCGGTCTCCGAGCGGGGCTGGGCGTTCGAGCCGGGCGACCGGTCGAGTTACTCTTCGACGTCGAGGTCGAACTGCTCGTTCTCCGTGACCGCGTTCAGGACGACGCTCGTGTTCGACTCCCGGATGTCCGCGTCCGTGAGGATCGACTTGATCTGGTCGTTCATCCCGTCCGTGTCGGTGAACTTCCCGATGGCGATCACGTCGTAGTCGCCGGTGACCTCGTAGACGCTCACCATCTGTTTCTCCTGGCGCAGCTTCTCCGTGACGTCCGGCAGCGCGCTCCCCTCGACCTTGAGCTGGAGCACGGCCGTCACGTCGTACCCGATCTTGTCGTAGTCGACGACGGGGGTGTACCCCCGGATCACGCCCTCCTCCTCCAAGTCGCGGAGGTGGTTCGAAACGGTCGTCACCGAGACATCGAGCTCGTCGCCCAGGCTCCGGAGGCTCGCGCGGCCGTTGCTGAGCAGCGAGTTGATGAGCTTCGCGTCGAGGTTTTCGTACGTCATCACACCTAACCACGCTTCCGGGGGTTTAGAATTTTACGAACGTCCAGCAGTTTTGCCTGTCTGGCGGTTCATGCGCCAAGCGATAAGGCCTTTATACTGGCAGATAACGATTCAACCGTCCAGAACATGACGGACGAACACGCGAAACCGGACGGCGGCCTCACGGCCGATGAACAGGCGGTACTCGACGAGATCGAGGAGCAGAACGTCGATTTCCTGCGGCTCCAGTTCACTGACATCCTCGGCGTCGTGAAGAACGTCTCCGTCCCCGCCCACCAGGCGGAGAAGGCGTTTACCGAAGGGATCTACTTCGACGGCTCCTCCATCGAGGGGTTCGTGCGCATCCAGGAGTCGGACATGCGGCTCGTCCCCGACCCCGACACGTTCGCGGTGCTCCCGTGGCGCAACGACGGCGACTCGGGCGCGGCGCGGCTCATCTGTGACATCGTCGACACCGACGGCGAGCCGTTCGTCGGCGGGCCGCGGCAGGTCCTGAAGTCGGTCCTCGCCGAGGCCGAGGAGATGGGCTACTCCGTCTCGATCGGTCCGGAGCCGGAGTTCTTCCTGTTCGAGAAGGACGACGACGGCAACGCGACCACCATCCCGCACGACAACGGCGGCTACTTCGATCTCGCCCCCAAGGACCTCGCGTCCGACGTGCGCAAGGAGATCATCTTCACCTTAGAGGAGATGGGCTTCGAGATCGAGGCCTCCCACCACGAGGTCGCCGAGGGCCAACACGAGATCAACTTCAAGTACGCCGACGCGCTCACGACCGCGGACAACATCGCGACGTTCCGCGCCGTCGTCCGCGCGGTCGCCGAGCAGCACGACCTCCACGCCACGTTCATGCCCAAGCCCATCGCCGACATCAACGGCTCGGGCATGCACAGCCACATCTCGCTGTTCGACGAGGACGGCAACGCCTTCGCCGACGACTCCGACGAGTTCAACCTGAGCGAGACGGCCTACGAGTTCATGGGCGGCATCCTGGAGCACGCCCCCGCGTTCACGGCGGTCACGAACCCGACCGTGAACTCCTACAAGCGGCTGGTGCCCGGCTACGAGGCCCCCATCTACGTCGCGTGGTCCGACACGAACCGCTCGGCGCTCGTCCGCGTCCCGGACGCCGCGGGCGTCTCCGCGCGGTTCGAGGTCCGCAGCCCCGACCCGTCCTGTAACCCCTACCTCGGCATGGCGTCGCTCATCGCCGCCGGCCTCGACGGGATCAAGACCGGCGCCGACCCCGGCGACCCGGTGCGCGAGGACATCTACGAGTTCGACGACGCGAAGCGCGAGGAGTACGGCATCGAGACGCTGCCGCCGAACCTCGGCGCGGCCGTCGAGGAGCTGGAGACCGACGAAGTGCTCCAGGAGGCCCTCGGGCCGCACACCTCCGAGAAGTTCGCCGAGGCGAAGTCCCAGGAGTTCAGCGAGTACCTCACCCAGGTGTCGCAGTGGGAGGAGGACCGCTACCTCGAAACGTTCTGAGGGCGACCGGCGGATATCCCGCGACCGAGCTTTTTTGCGCCGCGTCAGCCGCCGAGCGCCGGCTCCACCCGTCCGGGCAGCGCCGGGAGCGCGACGACGGCGACCACGGCGGCGGTCGTCGCCGCCAGCGTCACCGGGAGCGCTCCCGAGAGGGCGTACGCGCCGACCCAGAGCCCGCCGGTGACCGCCAGCGCGGGGACGGCGACGCGGGCCGGGACCGACGGCTCCGCGCCGTCGACGAGTCGCCACCCGATCGCGCCGCCGGCGCCGGTGGCGATCCCGATCCCCGCCTCGACGACCTCCCCCGTGTGTCCGCCCGCGACGGCGACGGCCAGCGCGCCGGCCGAGACGACCGCCGCGAGGGCGAACGCCGGCGCGGGGTCCAGTTCGGCGGTCGGTCCGGCGGACGGGTCCGCGTCGGCCGACCGCCGGACTCGCGGGTCGCCGGCGAGCCACAGCGCGACGGCGACGGTCCCCGCGCCGACGGCCAGCCCCGCGAGCACGTCGACGAGGTAGTGGACCTCGATGATCACCCGGGAGGCCGCGACGGCGACGGCGGCCGCTCCGGCCGCGAGGTAGCGGCGGCGGTCGGTCCAGAGCCGGTCGTACAGCAGCGCGATCGCGAGGTACGCTGCCGCGCCGCCGGTGGCGTGCCCGCTGGGGAAGCCGAACCCGTCCGAGAGCACCTGCGCCTCGTACCAGCCGGAGAGGAGCGTGGGGAGCCACGTCGGGACGTCGGCCGGCGGCATCGCGCCGGGCGGTCGGGGGACCGCGAACCACGCCTTCCCGAGCGCCGTCGCGGCGTACGCACAGGTGACCGCCGCGATGGCGGTCGCGCCGGCGCGGCGCGGCGAGCCGGCGACCTCGTCGCCCGCGAACCAGTAGCCGACCGCGAGCAGCGCGAAGAGGAACCACGGGTCCGCGAGGTGGGTGACGGCCGCGAAGGCGACGACGACGAACTCGGGGAGCGCGTCGACGAGGACTACCTCGCCGACCCCGCGCTCGGCCGCGACGAGTCCGGTCACGCGCCGATCACGCGGTCGCTCGCCGCCGGGTCGGAAGGCGCGGGGGCGGTCGTCACCGGGCCGCGGGGCGCGGCGTCGATCGTCACCGGGGCGGGAGGCGCGGTGTCAGTCATCGCCGCGGCGGCGGGCGTAGTCGAGCGCCTTGCCGGGCGTCTCGATCAGGTTGAGGCCGATGCCGACGACGACGAAGATCGTGTACAGGCCGAGCGTCGACAGCCCGAGGACGACGATCGCGCCGACCGCGTAGATCCCGTCGAGGGAGGTCAACGCGGCGAGCGTCAGCACGGTCCCGTACAGCAGCACGAGGTACGGCCCCCAGCCCCGGGCGTGGCCCCGGCGCATCCGCGAGCGGACGTACCGCTTCAGTTCCGACTCGACCTCCGGTTTGTCGACCGTCCGGCGTTCCACGTCGTCTTCGAACTCGTCGAGCTGCGACCGCAGCTCCCGGACCTCCGCCTCGAGAGCGGCGACGTCCGGCGCGCCGCGCGGCCGTTCGTCGTCGTCCCCGTCGGGATCCGACTCGCCGTTCATACCCGTGGGTCGGTCGCGGTCCTGTTGTAACTGCCGGTCCGCGGCGTCGTCGGAGCCGCCGGCCGCGACGCCGACGCCGTCGCTCCCAGCCTCGGTCGGCCCGTCGCCGCCGGCCCCGCGCCCCGCGAGCACCACGTTGACCACGCCGCCGAGGACGACGACGACGGCGGCGAGGTACAGCCACGTGACGAGGAGCAGGATGCCGCCGATGACGCCGTACACCTGGTACTGCGCGGCCCCCGCGGCGTAGAGCTGGAACCCGGCTTGGAGCAGCGTCCAGCAGACCGCCGCGAACGCCGCGCCCGGCAGCGCCTCGCGGACGCCGATACGCGGCTGCGGCAGGAGGTAGTACATCGGGAGGAAGACGGCCGCGAGGAAGACGGGTAAGGCGAGGACGCTCGCCGCCTCGACCAGCGGGACCGCCTCCGCGGCCGCGACGAACGCGCCGACGCCCACCATCACCCCGATGCCGACGCCGACCCCGACGACGACAGAGGCGGCGTCCGCGATCTGCGCGAGGAACCCCGGCGTCTCGTCGCCGCCGTACAGGGAGACGAACGCCGTGTCGAGCCCGCGGAACACCTTCAGCGTCGACCAGAGCAGCAGCCCGACCCCGAGCAGGCTCGCCCCGGTCCGACCGCCGGCGGAGGAGACGGCGTCGACGACCGCCTCCTCGCCGGCCGGGGTGAGGAAGTCGCCCGTCGACGCGACCAGCTCCGCGGCGATGGTCTCGCCGAAGACGGCGGTGGCAACGACGACGAGGAGGAGGAGCGCGGGGACGAGCGAGACGAAGGCGTAGTAGGCGATGGCGGCGGCGAGGAACGTCACCTGTCGGTCGACGGCGACGTCGGCGACGCGCCGGACCGCACCGAGCGCGGTGCGCGAGTGTCTGGACACGTCCGGGCTTTCGACCGAAGTCGACAAAAGCGGGGTGGTGCCGGCGGCGCGGGTGCGGCGTCGGCGGCGCGGGTGCGGCGTTCGCGGGGCGAAGCCGTCAGTCCGCGTCCTCGCCGAGGACGGCCGCGCGCATCTCGGGGATCGACGCCGTGCTCTTCACCGCCGTGCCGCGGTAGTGCGCGCGGCTCGCCTCGTGGCCGGCCCCGCGCAGGCGCTCGACGAACTCGTCCATGCCGATGGCGGGCTCGCCCCACTGCTTGTACAGGCGGTGCTGGTCGTAGTGCGTGGGGGTGTCGATCTCGCGCGCGACCGTGCCGAGGAGCTTGCGCGCGCGCTTCGCCTCGCCCATGTCGTCGGTCACCTCGCGACGGACGGCACGCGCGAAGTCAGGGTCCGCGACCGGGCCGAGCCAGAGCGGCCCGGCCGTGAGCACGCGGTCGCTCCCGCACGCCGGACAGTCGTCGACCGGATCGGCGAGGTGGCCGCGCGTCGCCGAGCGCCAGAGGCAGTCCTCGCAGTGGTCGACGTGTCCCAGCGCGTCGAGGCAGTCGTCGGCAGCGCGCGCGCCTGACTCCAGTTCGAGGTAGGTCCGCGCGTAGTGCCGGGAGACGTGCGAGAGGATCGGCGTGGCCGCCTTGTCGTACCGCGCGGCGGTCCGCACCAGCGCGGAGATCAGCGTCCGGAGCCCCATCTCCGGGTGATAGTCGGTGTTGCGCGGGACCGCGCCGTACTTGCGGATCCCGCTCTGGAGGTGCGCGCCGCACAGCGGCGCGGTGTCGGTCGCGGTGACACAGATCAGGTTGCGGCCGTTCGCGAACGCGGCGTCGGCGAAGGGGATCGGCGTGCCGTACGGGTCGAGGTCGACGACGTCGAACGGCCCCTCCTCGTACAGTAAGGCGTTGACGTCGCGGTGGACCGCCTCGCCGTCGAGGCCGTTGGCGTCGAGGTTCGCGGCGGCGAGGCCGACCGCGTCGGCGTCGACGTCGGCGCAGGTGACGTCGTATCCCTCGGCGGCGGCGCGGACCCCCCGGACTCCGGAGGCGGCCATCGCGTCGAGGTACGAGGCGACGCGCGGTTCGCGGTCGCGGTAGGCGCGCAGCGTCGCGACCGTCACGTCGCGGTTCAGCTCTTGGGTCGGGTTGAAGAAGACGCCGCCGCCGGTGCCCTCGCTGGCGCCGTCGCGGGCCTCCGGGACGGAGACGGTGAGTCCGCCCTCTTCGATGTCCATACGCTCGATTCGGTCATCCCGGCTAAAAGGGCCGCGCTCCGAGGGCGGGAGGCCGGAAGCGACCGCCGCGGCGGCGGGACGCAACGAGGGAGGCTTTTACCCCGTCGGCGCGGAATGCGGACGTATGAACGGAGACGCCACGCGACGACGCGATCCGGTCGGCGAGGAGACGGAGGGGCACGGATGGTAAGTCCGGCGCGAGTGGACGCGCTCACGGACCTCGCGTACGGGGCCCTGATCATCCTGTCTATCGTGCTCATCGCGACGCTCCCGGTGTTCAACGTCGCGATCGCGTTCGGGATCGGGGTGTTCGCCTCGTACGTGATCCACGTCGTCTGGAAGATGGCCCGGTTCGACCCGGACTGGATGACCCGCGAGGTCGCTGACCAGGTCGGCAAGCAAGTCGAAGAGAGCGTCGGCGAGACCGTCGACAAAGAGGTCGAGAAGAGCGTCGGCGAGACGGTGAGCAAGGAGGTCGAGAAGACAGTCGAGGAGACCGTCGGCAAGAAGGTGAGCGAGGAGGTCGAGAAGAGCGTCGGCGAGACGGTCAACAAGGAGGTCAGCGACGTCGCCGGCGACGTCAGCGACACCGTCAGCGAGGAAGTGACGGGGAAAGTCGAGGAGACCGTGGGCGAGACCGTCGAGAAGACCGTCGAAGAGAAGGTCGGCGAAACGGTCGAAGAGAAGGTCGGCGAAACGGTCGAAGAGAAGGTCGGCGAAACGGTCGAAGAGACCGTCGAGAAGACCGTCGAGGAGACAGTCGGAGAAAAGGTCGAAGAGACCGTCGAAAAGACCGTCGAAGAGACCGTCGAGGAGACGGTCGGCGAAAAGGTCGAAGAAACGGTCGAGAAGACCGTCGAAGAGACCGTCGAGAAGACCGTCGAAGAAACGGTCGGCGAAGCCGCCGCGGACGGGGACGGAGCCGACGACGAGGAGGACGTCGACGAGGCCGCCGAAGCGCGCGGCGACTCGTAACGGACCGGCGACGCCGAGCGCCGTCAGTAGTCCCGGTCGACGACGATGACCGGGTCGTCGGTCTCGTCGGCGATTCGGTCGGCGAGCGTCCCGAAGACGCGGTCACCGAGCCGCGACTCCGGTTCGTACATCACGACGGCGTCGTAGTCGGCGGCGACGCGGAGGATCTCTTCGTCGTGCTCCTCGCCCTCGACGACCAGCGTGTCGAGCGACGCGGCGTCGAACCCGTTTTCTGCCAGCCGCTCCCGCGTCTCCGCCACCACGGACTCGCCGCGCTCGCGCGACTCCTCGCCCTCGACGACGTGGAACAGCGTGATCCGCTGCGTGGAGTCTTCGCTCAGGATCTCGATGAACGTCGGGAGCCGATCGAACTCGGCGACGTCCGGGAGCGGCACGAGGATCTGGCCGACACCGTTCGTCGGCGCGGGGTCCAGCTCGGCGGCACACCCCTCTTCGGTCGCGACCTCTTGGATCGCGGCCGCGCGGTCCTTCCCGAACACTAAGCGCGTCCGGACCGAGGCCCCCGCGTCGGCGAAGGCCTCGGCGACCTCGTCGAGCGTCGCCTGCGCCGCGTCGCCGAACTGCTCGCGCGCGGAGCTCGCCGGCGTCTGCTCGGGCAGCCCGTAGTGACCGAGCACCACGACGTCGAGCGACGAGAGGTCCTCGATCAGCACCGGCGACAGCGGCTCGGGGTCGGGGAGTTCGAGCGGCACGAGGATCGTGTCTGCCATAGAGCACGCTTGGCCGCCCGGGGCAATAAACGGGGAGATCCACACGTCGACGGTGACGCGCCGCTCTGCGGTCGAGAAAAACGGTGCCGCGGGGTCGGCGCTACTCGTTTCCGAACATCTGGCGCATCATCGGATGCATCTCCATCAGCTGCTCTTCGGCGATCTCCTCGTACAGCTTGTACGTGATGGAGACCGCCAGCAGCAGCCCGGTCCCGGAGACCTGCCCGATGGTACCGAGCAGGTTCGCCATCACAGCGAGCAGCCCGACGAGGGCGCCGCCGATGACGGTCACCTGCGGGATGTACCGCTCCATGACCTTCTCGACGACCTGCGGGTTCCGCCGGAATCCGGGGATCTGCATCCCCGAGTTCTGGATCTGTTTCGCGGTCGCCTCCGGCCCCATGCCGGTGGTCTCGACCCAGAAGATCGCGAAGATGGCGCCGCCGACGATCATGAACGTGAGGTCGACGGCGAGCCGGATCGCGATCATCCACGGTTCGACGGAGGCCGGGATCTCGCCGAGGAACCACATCCACTGCCCGCGGCTCTGGATCGGGTTCAGGTAGTAGAACAGCCCGGAGATGGGCTGTCCGGCGTCGCTGTACTCACCGAGGAACGCCGGCATCCCCGCCCACTGCGAGGAGAGGATCTGGCCGAGGAACTGGATGTTCGCCTGTAGCGCGCGAACGAGGATCATCGGCAGGACGGACGCGTAGATGAGCTTCACCGGGAAGCGTCCGCGAGCGCCCTTCACGCGGGCGTGCGACAGCGGGATCTCGACGCGGACCGACTCCGCGTACACGACGATCCCGAAGATGAACACCGTCGTGAAAAGCGCCAGAATGTTCCCCGGATCGAACAGCAGGTTCTGGAGGCCCTCCGCCGTGAACGGCGACAGCGAGGCCGGCACGTCGCCGACGATGACGCCGTACCAGCTCGCGAAGAACCCGGACGCACCGAGCGCGGAGAAGCTGAAGAAGCCGCCGACGATCTGCTGGCTCACCGACGCGATGATGAACAGCCCGACGCCGGACCCGACACCCCACTTGCTCACGATCTCGTCCATGAACAGGATGAGGATGCCGCCGACGAAGATCTGCGCGAAGATCAGCAGCTGGACGCCGAACGTGCCGATGCCGAGCGCGCTCCCGACCGCCTCGTCGGCCGGCAGGAAGCTCCCGGTGAACACCATCGGAGCCGCCGTCAGCGCCGAGATGATGATCACCAGCAGCTTCTGGAGGCCCTGATAGAGGACCTGGTCCCGCGGGTCGTTCTCCGTGTCGAGGCCGAGGAGGTTCGCACCGCCCAACAGCTGAAGGACGATGGACGCCGTGACGATCGGTCCGATACCGACCTGAAGCAGCGACCCGGACGAGCCCGCGAGCACGGACCGGAACTGCCCGAAGAAGTCGGACCCCTGCCCGACCGCCAACCCGAACGGGTTGATGTTGGTCAGGAAGAAGTAGACGATCAGGATCCCGGCCGTCCACGTGAGCTTCCGTCTGAACGGGACGTGCCCCGCGGGCCGCTCCACGACGGGCATCCGCGAGAGCACCGGTTCGGCGGCCTCCTTCCAGCTCATGTTACGCCTCGTTGTTCTCGTCGTCCGAAGTGTTTTCCGGTTCGTCGGGCTCTTCGGCGCGCTCGGAGAGCGTCGCCTCGCCGCCCGCCTCCTCGATGAGCTCGACCGCGCCGGCGGTGAACGCGTCCGCCGTGACGCGGAGCTCGCGGCGGACCTGCCCGCCGCCGAGCACCTTCACGACGTCCGCCTCGTGACCGTCCTCGACGACGTCGCGCGCGTCGAAGACGTACGCGTCGCCGTCCTCCTCGGCGAGGTCGTCCGCGGCGTACAGCGCCGCGTCCTCGTCGAGCTTCTGGACCTTCACTTCGAGGACCTCCGTCTGGGCGTCTTCGGGCCGCTTGAACCCGTGCTTGCCGAGCGGGCCGTAGTTGTGGTACTCGTGTTTCGCGCGACCGGCCGCGCCGCGACCGCCGCGGTGCCCGGCGCCGCGCCGGTTCTTGTGCGTGCCGCCGCCGTGCGTCCGAGAGCCGCGCTGTCGTCGTTTCTTACTCGTCATCGCATCGCCTCCAGGAGACTGTCGATCTCCTCGGTGGTGTGTTTCCCGAGTTCGCCGCCCTCGATCACCGGGTGTTTGATGCCCTCGTGACCGCCGCGGGGGGCGTGGAGCCGCAGCGTCGGCGAGAGACCCTGCTCGCGCAGCGTCGTCTCCTCGTCGACGAGCGCCTCGGCCAGCGCCTCCAGGTCGGCGTAGTCGGTGTTGTCGTCGATCCACTCGTCGTCGACGTCGGCCGAGCCCTCGAGGGGCTCGCCGCGCAGCGCGATCGTTCGCGCGACGGCCTCGACGCTCGGTTCCCCGAACGCGACGACGTCGTTGACCTTCGTGATCATGCCGCGGTACGAGTCCGTCTCGGGAACGAGCGTGGCGTGGTTGACGCGCCCGACGTTCAGCATGTCGAGCGTGTCCTCGACGCCGTGGTCAAGGTTGACGTCGCCGCGCAGCTGGACGATCGCCTGCATCACTCGCTCACCTCGTCGTAGTGGACTTCGCGCGCGTGCTGGGGCGTGCGGGACTGCGCCGCGTTCTCCAGCGCGTTGAACGTCGCCTTCGCGAGGTTCACCGTCGTGCGCGTGTTGCCGTCGGAGTTCGTCCAGGCGTCCTCGACGCCGGCGAGCTCCAAGATGTTGCGGACCGTCTCCGCGGCCGCGAGGCCCAGCCCCTGCGGGGCGGGCTTGATCTCGACGGTGACGGAGCCGGCCTTCCCCTTCGCCGTGCGGGTCAGGGAGTTGGTGCCGCCGGGCTGGTCCTCCCAGGACCCGGAGCCGCGGTCGACCGAGATGATGTTCAGCTTCGCGACGTCGATCGCCTTCTGGATCGCGCCGCCGACTTGATCGTCGCGGGCCTGCGCGTAGCCCAAGTAGCCGTCGCGGTTACCCACGGCGACGACGCAGCGGAACTTCACGCGGCGGCCGGAGTCGGTCATGCGCTGGACCATGTTGATGTCCAGCACCTCGTCTTCGAGCCCCGGGAGGAGCTGGTCGACGATCTCCGCCTCCTTCAGCGGGAGGCCGGATTCGAGCGCCTGTTCCATCGACGTGATGTCGCCGTCCTGTACCTTGCGGCCGAGTCGCGTCCGCGGTTCCCAGCCGTCGTTGTGTCTACTCATGGTCCTCCTGGATGGTCGCGAGCACGTCGTCGAAGTGCTCGGGTAGCTCGCTGGCGTCGAACGACCCGCTGTACAGCGGGTCGTCAAGCTGCTCGGCGTACGAGGCAATGTGCTCGCCCCGCGTGCGCGACCAGTCGGCCAGCACGTCGTCGTTGTGCGGGATGTCGAGGCCCGCGTCGATCGCTCCTTCCTGTACCGCGAACGTCTTATTGCCGGGCGTCGCCGTGTTGAGCCCGATGTCGAGGACGGCCTCGTCGAGGCCGGCGTCGACTGCGCGAGCGCCCGCGAGGTACCCGGTGAGGTACGCGCTGGGGAGGTTACCCGTGGGGGCGTCCCAGCCGTACTCGCCGAGCTCCTCGCTGGAGGCGGCCGCGTGGGTCTCGTCGCCGTCGGATCCGGGGGTCACCAGCTGCGCCCTGACGTGAGCGTTGCTCACCCGAGCGACCAGGCGAGGCTTGCCCGATTTCAGCAGGCGCAACCTCTGATGGTAATCCGTCCGGACCTCGCGGCGGCGCCGCATCGGCACCTTGTATCGTGGTCCTGTCGCCATTAGTCCGTCACCTCGTAACCGTACTCCGTCCGAATGTACGCCTCGAGACGCGCGACGTCCTCGAAGTCTCCCCCGCTCGCCTTGTTGTACAGCGTGCGGTACTCGGAGGCGTCGAGCACGTCTTCGTCGTCGCGAAGCTCCTTCAGGCGCGCCCGCTGTGCGCGGATGCGCGCCTTCCAGTCGTCCTTCGTGTTCTGCCGCGCGCCGGAGCGCCCCTTGCGGGAGCCGGCACCCGACTGGTGGCCGTACGAGCGCTTGTCGGCGCGCTCGCGGGCCCGACCGCGCGAGTTCGTCTTCGCGTCCTTCGCGCGGATCGTTCCCTGATCGATGAGTTCGCGGACGTCTTCGCGGGTGATGGCGTCCTCGATCTCTTCCTGTGCGTCGGGGTCGAGCCAGACGCGGCCCTTGCCGACGTCCAGCTCGTCCGCTGCGAGTCGTTTCTGCGCCTTCAGATCACTCATCGTCGACCTCCACTTCGACGTAGGTCGGGTTCAGCACGCGAATTTCGCGCTCCGCGGCCTCGTCTTCGATCAGTTCGCGCTTGCGACCGCCGACCTTCGAGGCGATCCGCACCGCCTGCGTGTCGCCGTCGACGCCCTCGAGGTCGTCCGTGTTGTGGACGCGGACTTCCTCGAAGCCGCTCGGGTGGAGGTCGCGCGACGCCGTCGGCGAGCGGAAGCCGGCCTCGACGACCGGCCCCTTCGACTTCATGCGACGGCGCTGCTTGGAGAGCCCGCCGCGCGGCTTGCGCCACGACGTCGGGATCCGCTTTTTCTTGTGGTAGTCCTGCCGGTTGAACTGCGGTTTCCCCTCGCGGTGCTTCTGTGCGAGCGCGCGAGCGGTCTCGTCGTCCAGTTCCGGCGTCTTGTCGGCGTGGCCGCGGGGGCGAAGTTCCGTCTCGACGGTCTCGTCGGCGTCGGCCTCGTCGGCCTCCTCCTCGTCCGTCTCGTCTTCGATCTCCGCGTCCGCCTCCTCGTCGACCTCCAGCCCGCCGACGTCGGCCTTGATGCGCGCTGCGAGCGCGTTGCCGACGCCGTCGACCTCGGAGAGCTCCGACTGAGAGGCGGCCTTCACGTCTTCGACCGTCTCGTAGCCGGCCTCGCGAAGGGCGTCCGCCTTCGAGGGACCGACACCGCTGATGTCTTCCAGTTCGTCTGCCATTGGTTAGGCACCTCCGGTGGGCTTCTCGACGATGTACACGCCGTCCTGGAAGACGCGCGTGTCCTTGTCGGTCACCTTCGTCAGCTGTTCGATGTCGGCGGCGGTCTGCCCGACGGCCTCCTTGTCGGAGCCAGTCAGCGTGACCGTCTCGCCGTCGATCTGTACGTCCGTGTCTCCGCGGATCGGCGTGCGCCGCGGGGCGCTCTCTCCGAGGAAGTTCTCGATGACGACCTCGTCGCCCTCCACGTTCACCTGCATCGGGAAGTGGGCGTAGTACACTTCCATCGCGTACTCCCAGCCCTCGGTGACGCCGTGGATCATGTTGGCGACGTGGCTCTCGAAGGTGCCGACGGTGGCGTTGGTCTTCGCGTCCTCGTTCTCGGAGGCGATGACCACCGCGCCGTCCTCGACGGTCACGTCGACGTCGGGGTACCAGAGGCGTCGCGTGACGCTCCCGTTTGGCCCTTCGACGGTGAGTTCGAGGTGGTCGGTCTCGGCGGAGACGTCGTCCGGAATCTCGATTTCGACTCTGTTCATTGTTAGTAGACGTATGCGATCACTTGGCCGCCGATGCCCTCCTCGCGGGCATCGTAGTGGCTCATGACGCCGTGGCTCGTCGTGACGATGAGCGTCCCGTAGTCACGGGCGGGGAGGTATCGCTTCTCCCACTTCTCGAACTCGTCCGCACCCGCGGAGTAGCGGGGCTTGACGGCGCCACACTCGTTGATCGCGCCTTTCAGTTCGACCTCGAACTTCCCGGCTTTCCCGTCGTCGACGTACTCGAAGCCGTCGACGTACCCGCGGTCGTAGAGGACCTCGAGGACGGAGCCGATGATGTTCGAAGCGGGCTCTACCGTGTACGACAGGTGGCCAACGCTCTCGGCGTTGTCCATGCCGGCGAGCGCGTTGGTGAATGGATCGTTTCCCGTCATGATCAGCTGTACTTCTCGAATCCCATGTCTCGGGCGACCTCGCGGAAGCACTGCCGGCAGAGGTTGATGTCGTACTTGCCGACGAGTCCCTGCTCGCGGTCGCACCGCCGGCACGTGTGCCGGGAGTCGGTGCGCTTCGCGGCGTGCTCGCCCGTGTCGTTGTTCGCTTCGCTCATTCGGTTACCTCGACGTCGAAGTTCGTTTCGAGGAACGCGGCCGCGTCCTCGGCTGTCATCCGGTGGCGGGCGGGGATGGTCCCCGTCGCCTTGTCGCGTTTCGAGACGCGGTAGCCGGGACGGACGATCGTCGTCGTCACGTCGAGGCCGTAGATCCCGATGTTGGGGTCGTACTCCTGGCTCGGGAAGTCGGTGTGGTCCTCGACTCCGAAGCTGAGGTTGCCCGTGTCGTCGAACTGGCTCCGCGAGACGTCGACGAGATCGAGCGCGGTCTCGAGGAACGCGTGCGCGTCCTCGCCCCGCAGCGTCACCTTGACGCCGATCGGGTCGCCCTTGCGGATCCCGAACTCGGCGATGGTGCGCTTCGAGGTGGTCCGGACCGACTGCTGGCCCGTGATCTCCTCGATGATCTCCTCGGCGTCCGCGAGCGGTTCACCGCCCTGGCCGACGCCCATGTGGACGACGACCTTCTCGAGGGACGGCTCGCGCATCTCGTGGTCGGCGCTCTCGGCTTCACTCATCCGCATCACCCTCGTCGTCGGTGAAGTTCTCGTCGATGACGACCACGTACTCCTCGACCGTCTCGTAGCCGCCGTCCTCGCTGGCGACGGTCACGGTGTTGTCTCCGGAGCCGAGCGTCACGTCGATCGCCTCGATCTCGCCGATCTGGCCGGCGTGCTGGCCGGCGACGGCGGTCACGAGCTCGCCCTCCTCGTACTCGAAGTGGGCGACGATCTCCTTCGTCTCGTTGTCGACGACGATCGAGTCGTTCGTCTCGTAGTCCGCGTCGTCGTCGACGCGGACGTTCGTCCCGTCGTGGAGCGTCAGCTGCGTGACGCCGCCGGGGACGACGGTCTTGTTCGTGATCTTCCCGAGCCGGCTGCCCGCGGCGTCCTCGTCGACGGGGGTCAGCGCGAGCCGACCGCCCTCGTCGGGGAAGACGCGGAAGTACTCCCCGCGCTCGGGGAACGCCAGGATGTCGAACATCCCGATCGGACGCTGTTCGTCCGAGACGGCGTCCCCGTTGACGAGGATCGAGTCGTTGTTCAGCGCGTAGCGCGCCTCCTTCGTCGAGTCGACGTAGCCGAGCACGTCCCGCAGCAGGACGACGAGCGGAACGCCCGCCTCGCCGTGCGGGCCCGCGCCCGCCTTCACGGTGAACGTGTTCGTCTTGCGCTCGACCGGCCAGGAGTTCGGTACTGACAGTCGCTTCTGGTGTCGCGTCATTCGTTATCCTCCTGGAGCCGCGCCTCGCGGCGCTCGTCCTCGAGGTCCAGCTCGGTCACCCGGACGTTGCTCGCCGGAAGCGGGCGGGGAACCTCCTCCCCGTCCGCCTTCTCGACGGTGACGTCCTCGACCGTGATCCGCTCGGCGGACAGGTCGACGGAGACGACCTCCGCCTCCGTGCCGGCCGCGTCGCCGCGAAGCACCTCGACGGTGTCGCCGGCGTTGACGCGGACGTTCCGCTGTCCGTACTCCTCGCGGAGGTCGTCGGTGAGGGTGGCCCGGACCTGATTCTGCCGCTCGTGGAGCGGCGCGGTCTCCGACCGTTTTCGTTGTTTGCGTGGCTGTTTCGTCATAGTTAGACGATCATCGTCGCGGTCGAGGCGATGCTCCCGAATCGTTCGGCGACCTCGCGGGCGACGGGGCCTTTGATCTCCGTGCCCCGCGGCTCCTCGAGGTCGTCGATGATGACGGCCGCGTTGTCCTCGAACTTCACGCGCGTGCCGTCCGGACGGCGGATCGGCTTGCGCTGACGGACGACGACCGCCTCCAGCACCTGCCGCCGCATCTCCGGGGTCCCTTTCGTGACCGAGACGGTCACCTTGTCGCCGATCCCCGCCTTCGGGTGGCGGTTCTTCGTGCCGGAGTAGCCCGACACGGAGATCACCTTCAGCTCACGGGCGCCGGTGTTGTCGGCGCACGTGATCAGCGAGCCCTTCGAGAGCCCCTGCGTGACGTCGGCCTTGAGCGCCTCCATCACTGATCACCCGAGCGGATCTCGACGACGACGTGGGACTTCGTCTTCGAGAGCGGTCGCGTCTCCGCGATTGTCACTTCGTCACCGACTTCGAGCGAGTCGAGCACGCCCGGCACGTGGGCCGGGATGCGCGAGCGACGCTTCATGTACCGATCGTATTTCGGTACGAACACGTCGTACTCTCGCTCGACGATGACGGTCTTTTCCATATCCGTCGACACGACCGTTCCCTCGCGGGTCTGGCCGCGGACGGAGAGCTGCCCGTAGAACGGGCACTTCTCGTAGTCGTAATCCTCCGGGTTGTCTGGCTCCGGAGGCGTGGGTACGTCGATTCCTATCGCCATTGTGTGGCACCTCGTTCGGTGCGTTCGGCGGGCCGATGCCGCAACCGATCGCCATCCACCGTCGCGTAGACCGCGTCTTTGCACTCGCCTCGTCGGCTCGCCGGACCCGCGCCGTCACCGTCGACGACGCTTGCGGACCCGGACGGGCCAGACTGACGGGGGCGGACCCCCGTAGTATCCGACCCGAGTTGGGACGCGGACCCCGGCGACTGATCGTCGCCGGCGGCTTCATCTGTGCGAGCGGTCGGCGTCTCGACGACGCCGAACTCGAACGTCGCGCCCGACTTGGGCACGCGTTTGTCCCCCGACGCCGTTCGGACCACGAGGGTGCCGAACGTCTCGTCGAGCACGCGACCGGCGATGCCCACGTGGGCGTCGCTGTCGGCGTCGGCCACCCGAACCGGGAGGCCGACGAGCTCGTGCCGGACGAGCGTGTCGGGGGAGATCATCTTACGCTTCGTCCTCGTCGAAGTCGCCTTCTTCCGCCTGGATCGTCTTGATCCGAGCGATCGTCTTCTTCAGCTCGTTGACGCGGCCCGGGCTCTCCGGCATGCCGCCGGCCGCCCGCTGCGCCTTCGAGTTAAGGAGCTCGGTCTCGAGCTCCTCGAGTTCGACCTGCCGCTCCGCCGCGGTCATGTCGCGGATCTCGTCGGTGTAGAGGATCGCCATTATTCGTCCTCCTCCTCGTCCTCGTCGGCCGCCTCCATCTCCGCGACGAGGTCGGCCGCCTCGGACTCGATCTCTTCGTCAAGCTCGTCGAGCTCGTCGGCCTCGACGTCCTCGTCGACCGGCTCCTCGGCGGCGACGTCCGTCGCCTCGGTGGCCGTGTCCTGGGTCTCCTCGACGACCTCCTCGACGACCTCCTCGTCGATGACCTCGGCGGGGTCGTCGTCGGGGACGTCGACGTCGTCGTCGGCGCCCACGTCGGGGACCTCCTCGGGCTCCTCCTCGAGCAGCGACTCGACGCCCTCGTCGGCGTCGACGGCCGCCTGCTCGACCTCCGGAACCTCCGCGTCCTCGCGGACCTGGAAGTCGTCGGGCAGGGTCGCGCCCGGCGGGATGATCTTCACGTTGACGCCGATCGTCCCGAGCTTCATGACGGCGACGCCCTGGCCGTGGTCGACGACCTCCTCGGCGGGCTCGCCGTTGTGCTTGATGTAGCCGCGGTTGAACTTCTCGACGCGCGAGCGGGCGCCGGTGACCTTCCCGGACAGGACGATCTCCGCGCCCAGCGCGCCCGCGTCCATGATGCGGTCGATCGTCGTGTGACCGGCCTTCCGGAAGTACCAGCCGCGCTCGAGGGCGTTCGCGAGACGGTCCGCGACGATCTGGGCGTTCAGGTCGGGCTCGTCGACCTCCTGAACGTCGATCTGCGGGTCGTCCATGTCGAATCGCTCCTCGAGCTCGGTGGTGATCTTGCGGATGTTCTTCCCGCCCTTCCCGATCACCATCCCGGGCTTTTCGGCCTTCAGGACGATCTGCGTGCCCATCGGCGTCTGGGCGACGTCCATCCCGCCGTAGCCGGCGCGGCCGAGCTCGTCCGCGAAGAACTCGTTGATCTGGGAACGGCGCAGGCCGTCCTCGATGAATTGGTGTTCGTCAGCCATTAGTTGTCAGCCTCCGGCTCCTCGATGATCAGTTCGACGTCCGCGAGCGTGGTGTTCCACTCCGTCGCGCCCGCGGCGCGGGGGTTTCGACCGGGTCGCTCGCCGACCTTGTGGGGGGCGACGTGTTTGATGACCATCTCCTCGCCGTCGAACCCCTGCTCGTCGGCGTTGTTCTTGACGTTCTCCAAGAGTTTGAGGAAGTCCTTGGCGGCCTTCTCGGGGTACCGACCCGCGTCCCAGCCGTCGATGTCGGAGCGGTGGCCCGCGCCGGCGTTGTGCTGGCGCATCGGCACCGAGGTCTCCTCGTCGATGACCTCCTGGAGGAACTCCTCCGCGTCGGCGACCGTCTCGCCTTTGATCTCTCGGGAGATCTCCTTGCTGTCCTTCACGCTGATGGGCCGGTCGCGGAGCATCCCCTTGGCGGTGGTCTCCGGGTCGGCCTCGACGCTGTAGTTGATTCCCATGGGTTACTTGAGGGGCACGAACTTCGAGGACCGGGTCGCGCCGATGCCGGCCTGACCGTGTTCGACGGTGCTTCGCGTGAGGTGGAACTCACCGAGGTAGTGCCCGATCATCTCGGGCTCGACCTGAACGCGCTCGAAGCTGTGGCCGTTGTACACGGCGAAGGTGACGCCGACGAACTCCGGCAGGATCGGCATGTCGCGAAGGTGCGTCCGGATCGGGTCGTCCGCCGTCGTCTCCTTGTCGCGGCTCCGGACCGTCTCCAGCAGCTTCTGCTGTTCGGTGCCGAGTCCGCGAACGATGCTTCGCCGCTGGCGTGCGGGGAGCAGTTCCGCGACCTCGTCTACGTCCATCTCCTGCAGCTCGTCGAGCGAGTGACCGCGGTAGGCGAACTCCTTGCCCTCGCGGCCGGTTCGGTAATCTGAACTCATTTGTTGCCACCTCGTCCGGTGCGCTTGGATGCGATGTCACCGACCTTGCGTCCCGGCGGGGCGTCCCGCGAGACGGACTTCGGCTGGCCGGGGTGTTGGCGACCACCGCCACCGAAGGGGTGGTCGACGGCGTTCATCGCGACGCCGCGCACGCGCGGGTATTTGGTGCCGCGCGCTTTCATCTTGTGGTGCTTGTTGCCGGCCTTGACGAAGGGTTTCTCCGTCCGGCCGCCGCCCGCGACCACGCCGATCGTGGCGCGGCACTGGGGGTCGAGTCGCTTCACTTCGCCGCTGGGGAGCTGGACGACCGCGACGTCGCGGTCGTGGGTGAGGAGCGTCGCCGACACGCCGGAGGCGCGCGCGAACTTCCCGCCGTCCCCGCGGTTGCTCTCGACGTTACACACCGGGACGCCCTCGGGGATCTCCGCCAGCGGGAGCGTGTTGCCCGGCTTGATCTCCGCCGAGACGCCGACCTGGATCGTCTCGCCCACGCGCACGCCTTCCGGCGCGAGCACGAGCCGACGGTCGTCGTCCTCGAACTCGACTTCCGCGAGGGGAGCCGAGCGGGCGGGGTCGTGTTCGATCCCGACGATCTCGCCGGTGATCGTGTCCACGTCTTCGAGCTTCTTGTGCGACAGTTCCGCCTTGTAACGGTGGGAGGGGGCCCGGAACGTCGGGCCGCCGCGTCC
>UEZU01000019.1_pt1 | contig 27002 bp, 22 predicted proteins | sample 1903801 | NCBI WGS metagenome assembly UEZU01 (sample SAMEA4776353, study PRJEB27445) | saltern metagenome | biome: Hypersaline environment; feature: solar saltern; material: Pellet | place: Spain | collected 2012-08 | depth 0 m | reverse complement strand
GGGTGGACGCGGTACATCGCCTCGACGCCGCGGTCCCACATCAGCGTGTGCGTCACCGCCTTGTTCGCCTTCAGCATCGACTCCTCGATGATGGTGTGCGCGCGGTCGCGCCGGGGATTCAACACGAGCGAGCCGTCCGCCTTGCGCTGCTCGTGCATCCGGTCCGCGAGCTCGAAGGCGAGCTCGTTCTCCGCGCCGAGCGGGAGCGAGGGGTCGTCGAGGCGGTTCTCGCACTCCGAGTAGGTGAGCCGCTCGTCGGAGTTGATGACCGACTTGTAGATGTCGATGTCCTCGAAGGATAGCGTCTCGTCGTCGATCTCCATCTCGACGGTGTGCGCGAGCCGGTCCTCGTTCGGGACGAGCGAGCAGACCGTCTCGGCCAGCACCGGCGGGAGCATGTGGATCGTGTAGTCGGGCAGGTAGACGGTGTTGGCGCGCTCGACCGCCTCCTCCCACATCGCGGTGTCCGGGGTGACGTAGTGGGTGACGTCGGCGATGTGGACCCACAGCCGGTAGGCCCCCTCCTCGCGCTCGATGGAGATGGCGTCGTCGAAGTCCTGCGCGTCGACCGGGTCGGTGGTCCACGTGGTGAGGTCGCGGAGGTCCTCGCGGTCGTCGATCTCGGCTTCGATCTCCTCGTAGACGCCCTCGGTCCGCGCCTCCGCCTCGCGGAGCACCTCGCTCGGGAACTCGTCGCGGATCTCGAACTCCTCGAACAGCTCCTCGCGCTTCTCGGCGAGTCGGTCCGCGAGCTCCGGCGTGATCGTCACGGGGCCCTGGTCCTCGGCGGACCCGGGCTTCGGCTCGTCGTCTGACATACCTCCACCAACGCGGGTCCGTTAGAAAGGCCTGTCGGGCGGGCTGACGGGGACGCGATCCGCCGACGGGGCTACCGGTCTCGGTCGCGGTCGCGATCCGAGCGCCGCCTGTCCGACCGGCCGCGGTCCGAGCGCGCTCCCGATCCGTCCTCGTCGGCGCGGTCGCCGTCGCCGCTCGTCACCGCGTCGACGTAGCGGCCGAGGAACTCCTCGTCCGTGAGCCCGTCCGCCTCGATGTCGCGAAGCAGCGACTCGAGCCCGTCGCGAGGCTGGTGGCAGAGCTCGTCGTCGCAGTCGGCACAGAGGTGTTCGAACTCCTTGTCGCGCCGGCTCCACCGGTCGCCCTCCTTGTCGTACTCGCGCGCGTCCTCCCGCAACACCGAGTCTCCGCACGCGATACAGACCACCGTCCGCCGGTCTCGACCCCCGCGGGAGCCCCACATGGGAGCCCAGTCGGCCCCGGTCCACTTATCCTTTGGTGCGCGCGGACGCCGTCCGTCGGACGCGCCGCGGTCGGCGACCGCCGGGGTACAGACATATTACGGTGGACTCTCTGGTCACGCCATGACGATTCGCGAGTCCGACCTCCCCGGGGTCGGGAAGAAGTTCGAGATCGAGCTCGGCGGCGGCGAGGAGATGGTCGTCGTCATCCACAACACGGGCAAACGCGAGGTGTTCCGCCGCCCCGCCCCGGACGCCGACTCGGAGAAGGCGTTCGAGTTCTCCGACGACCTCGCGCGGACCATCGGTTCGATCATCGAGGGGGCGTACTTCCAGCCGGTCGAGCCGGAGACGCAGGAGACGACCCTGCCCGGGGGGATCCTCTTGGAGTGGTACGAGCTCCCGCCCGGGTCGCCGCTCGTCGGCGAGACCTTAGAGAGCGCCGACATCGGGGGTCGGACCGGGCTCGCGGTGGTCGCCATCCAGCGCGCCGACGCGGTGATCGACAGCCCCGACGCCGAGACCACCCTCCGCGAGGGCGACACCCTGATCGGGGTCGGGACGCCCGAGAACTGCGCGGCGTTCGAAGAGATCCTCACGGAATGAGCGGCGGCCCGCCCGGAGTCGTCGCACCCGCTACTGTCGCCGCGATCGCGCCAGTCGTTCCGGTCGTCGCGTCCGTCCGCCGCGGAGGTGTCCGGTAGTGGCGCTTTTCGACGTCGGCGTCATGTTCGCCGGGGTCGCGGTCGCCGGCGCGCTCGCGCACCGCCTCGGCCAGTCCGTGATCCCCGCGTACATCCTCGTCGGGATGTTGCTCGGGGAGTCCGTCCTCGGCCGCGTCGACCTTCCCGTGGCGGGGACCGTCTACGTCCCGGAGACGGAGTTCATCTCGCTCGGGGCGGAGTTGGGGATCGTCTTCCTCCTCTTCTTCCTCGGCCTGGAGTTCAACCTCGACCGCCTGTTCGCCCGCGGCCGTCAGATCGGGACGGCGGGCACGATCGACCTCGCGAACTTCGGCGTCGGACTCGTCCTCGGCTGGCTCGTCTTCGGCGCGCTCCTGCCGGCGTTCCTCGTCGCGGGCATCGTCTACATCTCCTCGTCGGCGGTGATCACGAAGTCGCTCATCGACCTCGGTTGGATCGCCAACGACGAGGCGGAGCCGCTGCTCGGCACGCTGGTGTACGAGGACCTCTTCATCGCGGTCTACCTCTCGGTCGCGTCGGCGCTCGTCCTCGGCGGCGGCGACGTCGTCGCGGCCGCGGTCGACGTGGGCGTCGCGCTCGCGTTCATCGCCGGCCTGCTCGCGGCCGTCCGGTTCGGCGGCCCGCTGTTCGAGCGGATCGTCGCGACCGACAACCGTGAGTTCGTGGCGCTGCGCGCCGTGGCCGCGGTCGTGTTCGTCGCCGGCGCGGCGCTCGCGCTCGGCGTCAGCGAGGCGGTCGCGGCCTTCTTCGTCGGAATGGGCTTCTCGGCGACGGAGCGGGTCCGTGCGATCGAGACGATCCTCGAACCGGTCCGGGACGTCTTCGCCGCGGTGTTCTTCTTCTGGATCGGGCTCGTCACCGACCCGGCGCTGTTCCCCGACGTCGCGGCGCTCGTCGCGCTCGCGGTCGTCGTCACCACGCCGTCGAAGGTCGTCACGGGCTACCTCGCCGGGCGCGCGTTCGACCTCGACGCCCGGCGCTCGACGCGGGTCGGCCTCGGCATGACCACCCGCGGGGAGTTCTCGCTGATCATCGCGACGGTCGCGGTCACCGGGGCGAGCGCCGGCGCGTTCGACCCGGCGCTCGCGGCGACGATCAACGCCTTCGCCGTCGCCTACGTCCTCGTGATGGCGGTGCTGGGCACGACGCTGATGGGGTACTCCGCGCCGTTCGAGTCGCTCGCGGTCTCGTGGCTGGACCGCGACGCAACCGATGGCAGTGGAGCGGGTGGGTAGCCAGTCGGCGCGCGGGTCGTTTACGTATCCGTAGTCGCCAGTACATCGGCGGCGAACGCCGCCGAAGCCCCGGCCGCGAGGCCGCCGTACGCTCGCTGCGTTCCTCCGTCGGTCGCTGGCGCACCCTCCCTGCGGTACTTACGTCGCCTACGGCGGCCTCGCGGCTGTCCCTTCGAATCCCCCGCTACAACTCCGCACCTCACGCCTCCCCCAGCCTCGCGGTTCGCGCTCTCCGAGCGCTCACCGGCTCCCTCGCGCGTGCTCCTCACGCCCTGCGGGCGTTCGGAGGCACGCGCCACAGCGCGGTGATTGACATCCGCGGCTCGTCATCTCGACCCGCTTACGAAGAGAATTCTCGCGCTCGACGCTTACTCGGTCGCGACCGGGCCGCGACCGACGACCGCCTCGACCGCCTGGACGAAGTCGCCCCGGCTCTCGAACAGCGGCACCTCGCTCTCCGCGAGCACGTCGTCGAGCGTGCGCGGCCCCTCGGGCGTCCGGACCTCGGCGTCGCCCTCCTGCTCGCGGACGTCGCTGCGCGTCGCGGGCCAGGTGAGCCGCGACGCGACGCGGGCGACCGGTTCGCCGGCCACGTCCGGCCCGTCGCCGAGTTCGACGGCCGGCTCCGCTTCCGCCTCCTCGTCTCCGTCGTCCGCATCGGTGTCGCTCATGCCCCGCGGTTCCGCTCGGGCGACACTAATGGTTTCGATGCCGCTCGCCCCTCCGTGCGGGCCGCGCCGGGATGCTCCATCCGACTGGGGGAATACACCCGAAATAATACGGTAATACTGTTATATTATGTAACGGCAATCTACTGTCGGGGGTAGGCACACGACTCCCGCGTTCGCGTGTCGACGTCCGACACGCCGATCCCATGTTTCTCTCTTCGCTAGGGACCCCGCCGCCACCCTCGACGGCCGTCAGTCCCACCCGCGGTCGGTCCGGTTCAGCCGCTCGCAGCCGTCCCCGGTGACGACCACGAGGTCCTCGATCCGACAGCCGAACCGCCCGTCGAGGTAGATCCCCGGCTCGACCGAACAGACCATCCCCGGCTCCAGCGGGCGGTCGTTGCCGGCGACGAGGTACGGCTCCTCGTGGACGTCCAAGCCCACGCCGTGGCCGGTCCGGTGGACGAACGCGTCGCCGTACCCCGCCGCCTCGATCACCTCGCGCGCGGCGCGGTCGACGGCGGACGCCGGGACGCCGGGCTCGACGGCTTCGACGCCGGCCGCCTGCGCCTCGCGCACGACCTCGTGGACCTCGGCGTACGCCTCGGCCGGTTCGCCGTCGAAGACGAGGGTCCGCGTCTGGTCGGAGGGGTAGCCGTCGACGCGCGTCCCGAAGTCGAGGACGACCGGCTCGCCGGCCCGTATCTCTCGGTCGCCGTGCCCGTGGTGGGGCTTCGCGCCGTTCTCGCCCGCCGCGACCACCGTCTCGAAGCTGACGCCGCGGCCCCCGCGCTCGGCCAACCGCTCGGCGATCCGGTCGGCGAGCGCGGCCTCGGTCATCCCGACCGCGTCCGCGCCCAGTTCGCGGAGGTCGCCGACGACCGCGTCCGCGACCGCGGCGGCCTCGCGCAACGCCGCCAGCTCGGCGTCGTCCTTCCGGACCCGGAGGTCGGCGAGCGCCTCGCTCGCGAGCCCCCACGCCGCGTCGGGGGCCGCCGCGCGGAGGTCCTGCGAGAACCGCGCCCACATGGTGTCGTCGACGAGGAGCCGCCCGGCGTCGAGCCCCCGGTCCGCGAGCAGTCCGCGCGTCGCCGCGACCGGGTCCTCGCCGTCGGCCCACGTCCGGACCTCATCGACGGTCGTCGCCTCGCGGACCTGCGTCTCGTACAGCGCCGGCACGAGCAGCGCCGGCTCCGGGTCGGGGGCGCTCGCCGCCGGCACGACGAGGAAGAAGTGTCGCTCGCCCGGCTCCTCGGCGAAGCCGGTGAGGTACTCGAGGTTGCGGCTCGGGAACGCGACCAGTCCGGCCGCGTCGACCGCGTCCAGCCGGCGCGCGGTCCGCTCGCGTCGTCGCTCGTGCGGTCGGGTCGAACTCCCCGCTCCCGCCCCGCCCGCGTGTTCGTCGTCGGTCACGCGCCCGAGTTCGGACTCGGTATATAAGTAGGGTGGCGTTGACGGGACAGCAAGCGGCCCATAACTAGGGGCGATCGGTCGATACGTGGTACCATGTCGACCGAGAACGCAGCGACGTTCGACTGTCCCGAGTGCGACGTGAGCGCCCCCTCGACGTCGGTCCCGTACGACTCGCTCGGCTACGTCCTCTGTCCGGTGTGCGGGTACGCGGCCACCCCGGACGCCGAGGAGCAGCCGAGCGCGGACCGCTCGCCGAGCGCGAGCGACTGACCCGCGGGGACGAGCGACGCCGACCGATGCCGGGCGGAGGACACCCCCGCGACCGTTTCGGAACCGCACCGCTTTAGCCGCGGGGCGCGTGCGCCCGGGTATGAGTTGGTCGCTGGAGCGCGACGACGGCACTGTCACCGAGTGGGAGCGATCGGACGGGTACGCGACCGTCAGGCTCCGCGAGCGGTCGGCCGGCGGCGTCGTCGCCCGACTCGACGTGATGGAGCAGGCGGTCGACGAGTCGACCTACGAGCGGCAGCGGTTCGACGACCCCGAGGCCGCCGAGGAGCGGGCGGCGGCGTGGCGCGACGCCCACGACCTCGACGACTGAGCGCAGTCCGTCACCCTCGGCCGTCCCCGACCGCCTCACTCGATGTCGACCGCGTCGTCGAGGAACACCTGGCACTCGACGGTCCGGCCCTCGGGGTCCTCGGCGAAGCACTGGTAGATGTCGTACGTCTCGTTCTCTCGCGGCGGCGTCACGACCGCGTCGCCGAGCCGCTCGCTCGCGGCGTCGACCGCGTCTCGGTCCGGGTAGACGAACGTGAGGATGCCGCAGTCGTCGGCCTCGTCGCGCTCGCAGAACCCGAACAGGAAGCCGTCGAACGCCAGGATCGTACAGTCGGGCTGTTCGAGCCGCACCGTCGCGTCCAGTCGCTCGCGGTAGAACTCGACGACCGCGTCGCGCCGCTCCGTCGCGTGGAAGACGATTCCGGTCACGTCGGCCCGCTCGCGCGGCGAGCACTTTATCGCTCCGGGTGGGTCGGCGCGTCGAACCCGCCGCGGACGAGTGGCTTCGCGACGTGTCGGCGCGCGCTCGGCGGGACCTCGTACCAGCCGGCCTCGAGGTCGCGCTCGACGGGCTCCGCGACCTTCCCCGGCGCGCTCGTCCCGCAGTCGCGACAGCGGTACCCCTGACCGCTCCCGGCCGACGACATCGAGCGCCCGCAGTCCGGGCAGGTCGGCACCGCGGGCGCGGTCCGGACGAGGTCGCGGACGGCGAACTTCTCCAGTTTCAGGGTGCTCTCCGGCCCGTTGGCGTCGTCGCGCACCTCGTGTTCGCCGCAGAGCGTGACCCTGTCGCCGGGGCGGAGCGCCCGGACGCGGTCGCGGAACCGGCCCGTCGGGGCGAACGCGACGGCGCGGAGTCGGTCGGCGTCCTTTCCCCCATCGGCACCCGTTCCGGGCGCGTCGCTCGCGACGTCGACGTGGACGTGGCCCCCCCGTTTCGTCTCCGGCGCGCTCGCCACCGTCCCGGCGACTCGGTAGCCCGCGCCGTCGCGGAGGTCGCCGACCCGCCCGGGCGCGAGGTGGGCGTCGGTGCCCTGGTTCGTCAGGAACGTCGCGGCCCGCTCGACCGGCTCGCCGCCGACGGCGGCCGCCACCGCCCGGCACGCGGTCGCGTCGTCGCCCCGGATCCCGTGGAGGATCGGGCCCGGCGCGTTGGGCACGCAGACGGCGTTCCCCGCCTCGCGGTCGACCGTGTCCCAGACCGTCGGGTACCCCTCGTCGGCCGCGGCGAAGAGGCTCTCGGCGTCGACCTCGCGGGGCGTCCCGCAGCGGTCGAGCTCGCGGTATGAGATCCGCTCGAACGTCCAGTCATCGAACGCGGCCGGCGCACCGACCGCGGCGAGCGCGCCGATCCGCCCCCGGCCCGTGACCGCGCCCGCCTCGCCCGCGCCGCCGGCCGACCCGACGGCGGCGTGTCGGAACCCGTGTTCCTCGGCGAGTTCGACCGCCTCCGCGACGGAGAGCCGCTCCCGGAGCGCGCGGCGAGCGAACCGGGCGACCGCGTCCGGGATCGGCGAGCCGGTCGGGTCGAAGGGGTCGCCGTCGACGTCGCGGTCGGCGACGACGGCGCCGGGTGACGTCCGCGGGTCCGACGCGGCGGCGAACTCCGCGACCGTCTCGCTCGCGACGGTCACGGCCCGCTCGGCGTCGACACCGGAGACGTGGAGCGCGACCGCGGCGTTCCCTCGCGTCTTGTGTTTCACGGCCGGGTTCAGGCGGACGAGCAGCCGGCGTCGGACCCGCCCCCCGGCGTCCGCGAGCCGCTCCGCGACCCGCGTCGCCACGTAGGTCGTACACATCCCTTGCTCGCGGGAGTCGGTGTCGTCGACGGCGACGATCGGCATGCCGCGAGGTTCGCGGCGGCGCGTCAAGCCCCTTTCGAGGCCGGTCGAGGCCGCTCCCGGCCGGCTGAGCCGATTGCGGCGCCGGTCGAGTATATAACCGTTTCCCGCCGCGAGCGGGAGAAATCGCCCGCGGGCGGTGGGTTCGTCGGCGGACGGGCGACACAACGCATATATACGGTGAGACGCTTGTTTCGGCTATGTCCCGGACTGCGCTCATCGGGAACGTCACCGCGATGCTGGAGGACGCAGGGTTCCTCGTCAGCGACCGGTGTGCGGTCCGGCCCAAGAGCTTCGACGTGGCGGCCCGCCGCGACGAGGACCTCCTCCTCCTGAAGATCCTCGGCAACGTCGACGCCCTCGACGCGGAGACCGGCGCGGAGATGCGCCGGCTCGGCGAGTACCTCAGGGGGACGCCGATGGTGATCGGGATCCGCACCCGCGACGAGGAGCTGAAGCCCGGCGTCGTCTACTTCCGACACGGCGTGCCGGTGATCAACCCGGACACCGCCTACGACCTCTTCGTCGAGGGGATGCCGCCGCTCATCTACGCCGCCCCCGGCGGGCTGTACGTCAGCCTCGACGGCGACCTCCTCGCCGACGAGCGCGAGGAGCGCGGCTGGTCGCTCGGCCGCCTCGCGAACGAGCTGGGCGTCTCCCGCCGCACCGTCTCGAAGTACGAGGACGGGATGAACGCCTCCATCGAGGTGGCGATCCAGCTGGAGGAGCTGTTCGACCAGCCGTTCTCTAGCCCGGTCGACGTGCTCGAGGGCGCGGACGACGTCCGCGACTCGGAGCCGACCCCGTCGGCCCCCGCGGCCGACCCCGACGACGAACACGTCCTCCACGTGCTCACGAGCGCGGGGTTCACCGTCCACCCGACCGCCCGCGCCCCGTTCAAGGCCGTCTCCGAGGACGAGGACAGCCCCGCGACGCGGGTGCTCACCGGCCACTCGGCGTTCACCGCCGCGGCCGAGAAGCGCGCCCGGATCATGTCGTCCATCGGCGAAGTGGCTCGGACCCGCTCGGTGTACTTCACCGAGGAGGACGAGAAGCGCGAGTCCGTCGACGGGACCGCGCTGGTCTCCTGCGAGGAGCTCGCGGCGGTCACCGATCCCGAGGAGATCCGCGAGCTGATCCGCGACCGCGCCCGCGCCCCCTCCGAGGCCTGACGGACCGCCCCGCTCCGATCAGCGACCGAGTAACCGACTGAAGAACCCGCTGCCGCCCTCTTCCTCGTCTTCGTCGTCGGCGGACGACGAGCCGGCGTCGTCCGTCGTCTCTTCGCCGTCGCCGTCCTCCTCGTCCTCCTCCGACAGCACGGTGTTCATCGTCCCGGTGTCGTCGTCGCGGAACGGGATGCTCCCCGCGAGCTCGTCGTCGATGTCGTCTCCCGCCCCCGAGTCAGCGCCCGCGGCCCCCTCGTCGCGTCCGGTGGCCGCTTCGCGCGCCGTCTCGTCCGCGTCGGGGATCGCGTCCGACTCCTCCTCCGTCGCGGCGTCCGGGCCGGTGGCCTCGAGCTCGGCGGCCGCTCTCCCTCCGGCCATGGACTCGTCACCGGCCGCGTCGCCGCTCGCCGCGTCGCCGCCGGTCTCCTGAGTCGGCTCGTCGCTCTCGACTGACTCGTCCGGCTCGCCGCTAGCGTCGCGTGTGTCTTCCTCCGTATCGCCGCTCAGGTCTTCGTCCGCGACGTCGTCTCCGCCTTCGTCCGTGTCCTCGTCCGCGACGTCGTCCCCGCTCTCGTCCGTGTCTTCGTCTCCGCCTTCACCCGTATTATCGCCCAGGTCCTCGTCCGTATCGTCGTCTAGGTCCTCGTCTCCCACGTCGCCCGCCGGTTCGCTCTCGCTCGCGACGATGATGTCGTCGCCGTCGCCCGGTTCGGCCACGCCGCTCGCGTCGGGGTCCGCGACGATGATGTCCTCGTCCGACTCGGGCTCCGCGCCCGCTTCCTGACCGCCCTCGACGGCCGCGGCCTCGCCCGTCTCCTCGTCGGCGTCGTCCCGCTCGCTCGCCGCTTCGGAGTCACCGTCGCCCGCGTCGTCCGCGGCCGGTCCGTCGTCGACGATCACGGCGTCGTCGTCCGCCGCGGTCGGCCCGTCGTCGGCTCCCGCGTCGCCGGCCTCCGCGCTGTCCGCCCCGGCTCCGGCCGCGGCGTCGGCCGCGGGCTCGGCCAGTCCCGCGCCGTCGACGTCCGCTCCGGTCAGGGAGCGAGTCAGGTCGCGGTACGCCCGCGTCGCCGGCGCGTCCGGCGCGATGGCGGCCAGGGGGCCGTTCGCGGCGGCGGCCCGAGCCACCGCCTCGTCCTCCGGGATCCGACCGAGAATCGGGGCGTCCAGCAGGGCCGTGACCACCTCGTCGGCGTCCGCCGTCACGCGGGTGATCGCGGCCCCGGCGACGGTCCCGCCGAGGCGCTCCGTCAGCTGCCGCGTCTTCTCGGTGTCGCCGAGGGCGCTCCGCTCCGGCGTCGAGACGAGGAGCGCCTCGTCGGCGATCGCGAGCGGCAGCGTGGAGTCGTGCGACAGCCCCGCGCCGGCGTCGACGAACACGTAGTCGGCGTCGGCGAACGCCTCGACGACCCCCCGGAGCCCCGAGGGGTCCGCGGCCGCGTACGCGTCGAGGTCCGCCGCCCCCGGCACGACCCGGAGTCCGGCCGGTCCCTCGCGGACCGCCGCCTCGGGATCCGCCTCGCCGGCGAGGACGTCGTGGAGGGTGGTCTCGCCGGGCGTCACCCCGACGGCGCCCGCGAGGTTCGCCATGCCGAGGTCGGCGTCGATCGCGACGACGTCGGCTCCCGAGTCCGCCAGGATCGTCGCCACCGCCGCGGTCGTGGTGGTCTTCCCGACCCCACCTTTCGCCGACGCGACCGCATACACCGTTGCCATACGGTGACGGTCCGGCGACTGCTACTTAAATGTAGGCGGCGGCGACCGGACCCGCGCCGCGGTTCGGTCCGAAATCCCCCCGGAACGGGCCCGAAATCCGCGCGCAACCCCGCGGGCTTTCGCAAACACCTTATACATCGCTAGTAGAGATTCAGGCGATTAGTAGCATGGCGAGACCAGAGGTGCTCAACTCGATCAAGGAGGCCGAACGGGAGGCGGACGAGATCATCGCGGACGCCGAATCGGACGCCGAAGAGCGCCTCGCCGAAGCTCGAGAGCGCGCGGACGAGATCCGCGCCGAGGCCGAGGAGGAGGCGGAGTCCGAGGCCGAAGAGCGGCTCGAAGCGGCCCGAGCGGAGATCGAGGAGCGGCGCGAGGAGATCCTCGAATCGGGGCGTGCCGACCGCGACGAGCTCGAACGCGAGGCCCGCGACCGGGTGGAATCGGCCGTCGACTACGCCGTCGAGCAGTTCGAAGCGGCGGTCCACGACGAGGCCGAGGAGGCGGTGGATGCTCAGGCCTGAGCAGATGAGCCGGGTGTCGGTGACGGGCTCGAAGCGCGTCATCGACGACGTCATCGAGGCGGCGTACGCCCACCACTCCCTGCACGTCACCGACTACGACGACCGGTACGAGGGGTTCGACCCCGGGACGTCGCTCGAGGGGGCCGAGACCGTCAACGAGCGGCTCGTGACGGTCCGGTCGCTCGAGAGCATCCTCGACGTCGACGAGGACGACGCCGAGGTCGCCCGGTCGCTCGACGACGACGAGCTCGAAGCCGAACTCGACCGCGTCCGCGAGCGCGTCAACGACCTCAACGACCAGCGCGACGAACTACAGGGCGCGATCCGCGACCGCCAGGAGGAGATCGACCGGATGGAGCCGTTCGCGGAGCTCGGGATCGACCTCGAGTACCTGCGCGGCTACGACTCGGTCGAGGTCGTCGTCGGCGAGGCCAAGCCCGCCGCCGTCGAGGCGGCGCTCGGAGACGCCGAGGCGATCGACGCCTTCGACGTGTTCGTCGGCGGCGACGTGCTCGCCATCGTCGCGAAGCCGGCCGACGGCGACGCCGAGGGCGTCGTCCAGGACGCCCTCGTCGGCGTCGACATCGCGCTGCTCGACGTCCCGGACGCCGACGCGAGCCCGGAGGAGTACGTCGCGGAGCTGGAGGCCGAGCAGGCCGACCTCCGCGACGAGCTCGCCGGCGTCGAGGCGGAGCTCGACTCGGTGAAGGAGGAGGCGGCGGGCTTCCTGCTGCGCGCCGAGGAGGAGCTCACTATCGAGGCGGAGAAGAAGGAGGCGCCGCTCTCCTTCGCGACCACCGAGAACGCGTTCGTCGCGGAGGGATGGGTGCCGACCGAGTCGTACCCCGACTTCGAGGCGGCGGTCGTCGACGCCGTCGGCGACCACGTCGAGGTCGAGGAGCTCGAACGGGCGTCGTTCACGCCCGACGGCGACCACCACGCCGAGCCGGTCGCGGAGACCGGCGGCGGCGCGGCGTCCGCCTCTCAGGCGGCCGGCGGCGGTGACGCCGAGGACGCGACCGCCGAGCCCGAGGCCGCCACGGACGGCGGCCACGCGGCGCACGGGACCGACGACCCGCCGGTCGTCCAGGACAACGGCAGCGCGGCCGGCCCCTTCGAACTGCTCGTCCAGGCGTTCGGGCGGCCGAAGTACACCGAGTTCGACCCGACGCTCCTCGTCTTCCTCACGTTCCCGGCGATGTTCGGGTTCATGATCGGCGACGTGGGGTACGGCGTCCTGTACGCCGCCATCGGGTTCTTCATGTACTCGAGGTTCGAGGGCGCGTTCCGCGAACTCGGCTCCGTCGCGATGTGGGCTGGCGGCTTCACGATACTGTTCGGCATCTACTTCGGTATCGACCTGTTCGGCTACCACGCCTACCAGCTGCTGCCGGGCGACGTCCACTGGCCCGTCGCCGGGAAGGGGCTCTCGCCGGCCGACCTCGACTGGGGGCTCTCGTTCCTCGTCGTCAGCGTGGTGTTCGGCATCGTCCACCTGAACATCGGCCACGTGCTCTCGTTCGTGAGCACGCTCAAGCGGCACGACGTGAAGCACGCGCTCTACGAGGCCGGCTCGTGGCTCCTGATCCTCAACGGCGCGTGGATCTGGATCTTCAGCCAGCACGTCCCCGGCCCGAAGCCCGACTTCCTGTTCGAGTCGGTGTCGCTGCTCACGTTCGGCGTGGTCTCGTTCAGCGGCTTCCCGGTCGTCGTCGGCATCGCCGGCGCCCTCGCCGCGCTCCTCGGGCTCGTCCTGCTCGGCATCGGCGAACCGCCGGAGCTCGCGGAGTTCCTCTCGCCCATCGTCAACGTCATCTCGTACGCCCGGATCATGGCCGTCCTGCTCGCGAAGGGCGGGATGGCGCTCGCGGTCAACCTGCTCGCGTTCGGCGCGTACATCGACAAGGGCGGCGAGGGGAGCTTCCACTTCATCTTCTCCGCGGAGCACCTCGCACACGTCCAGGAGACGCCGAGCGAGGAGCTGGTCTTCGCGGGGATCACCACCGCGTTCGACCCCGCCGCCATCGGCCTTGTGGGCGTCGTCGCGCTGGTCGCCGGGGTCCTCGTCGCGGTCGTCGGCCACCTCGTCGTCCTGCTGCTCGGGGTCACGTCCGCCGGCATCCAGGCGGTCCGCCTCGAGTACGTGGAGTTCTTCGGGAACTTCTACGAGGGCGGCGGGCGGGCGTACCTCCCGTTCGGCCGCGACCGGAAGTACACCCGCGACGACTGACGGTCGACCCGACCGTCCGTCGTCCGTCGGTCTCGCCGCTTCGCGGTCGGTCACCCCCGGCGGTTCCGCCGGGTTCCGACGCCGATAGCGCCCGCTCTCGCCTCCGTTCTCTCGTCTCCTGTCCGGTCGTTTTGGGAAGCTTTATGACTCCTCTAGGGGCAACTACCTACCGTTCGGAGACGAGCAACCGCAACTACTACCAATGTTTGAAGCTACCAACGAACTCGGGAACCTCGCACTGCAGACCGGTGGAACGCTGACTGACCCCAACGCCGCGGCGGCCCTCGCCGTCGGGCTCGCGGCGCTGGGCGCAGGCTACGCGGAGCGCGGTATCGGGTCGGCCGCCGTCGGCGCGATGGCCGAGGACGACGACCTCTTCGTCAACGGGCTCATCCTGACCGTCCTTCCCGAGACGATCGTCATCCTCGCACTCGTCGTCGTCTTCATCGTCTAAGCGGTACTTCCTTCCACACCAATGAGTTTGGAAACCGTCGTTGAGGACGTTCGAGACGAAGCCCGCGCGCGTGCGGAGGAGATCCGTGAACAGGCCGAGGCGGAGGCCGACGAGATCGTCGCCGATGCGGAGGCCGACGCGGAACGCATCCGCGAAGAGCGGCTCGCCGAGGTCGAGAGCCAGATCGACCAGGAGCGCGAACAGACGCTCTCCTCGGCGAAGCTCGAGGCCAAACAGGAGCGGCTCGGCGCTCGCCGTGACGTCCTAGAGGACGTCCACGACGACGTCGAGGCGGCCATCGGCGCCCTCGACGGCGACGATCGTCGCGAGCTCACCGAGGCCCTGCTCGACGCGACACTCGCGGAGTTCGACGACGACGAGGACGTCGCCGTCTACACCCGCGCCGAGGACGTCGACCTGCTCGAGGACCTCGTCGCGGACCGCAACGCCGAGGTCGACGGCGAGGTCGACTGCCTCGGCGGCGTCGTCGCGGAGAGCGACACCTCCCGCGTTCGCGTGAACAACACGTTCGACTCGGTCCTGGAGTCCGTCTGGGACGACGAGTTGAAGAACATCTCGGAGCGGCTGTTCGACCAATGAGCGCCGCCGGCAGCCCGAACCCCGAGTACGTCGTCGCGCGGGTTCGTGCCCGCCGCGGCAGCCTCTTCGGGGACGAGGAGTACCGGAAGCTCACCCGGATGGGCCCGGCCGAGATCGCCCGGTTCATGGAGGAGTCCACCTACGGCGAGGAGGTCAACGCGCTCGGCAGCCGCCACGGCGGCGTGGACCTGATCGAGTACGCGTTGAACCGGAACCTCGCCGAGCAGTTCGACGCCATCCTCGACTGGAGCGAGGGGTCGCTGTACGACCTGATCGCCCGGTACCTCCGGAAGTTCGACGCCTGGAACGTGAAAACGGTCATCCGCGGCGTCTACACCGACGCGGAGCAGTCGGCCGTCGAGGTCGACCTGATCCGCGCCGGCGAGTTCGGCGACCGCCGGATCCGCCGCCTGCTGGAGGCCGACTCGATCGACGGCGTGATCGAGGTCCTCGAAGACACGATCTACGGGGAGCCGCTGCGGGAGGCGTACGCCGAGTTCGAGGAGACGGACGTGCTGGTGCCCTTGGAGAACGCGGTCGACCGCGCGTTCTACGAGCGGCTCCTCTCGGGGCTCGGCGGCGACGAGCCGACCCGGCAGTACGAGTCGTTCCTCAAGGCGGAGGTCGACTTCCGGAACGCGACGAACGCGCTCCGGCTCGCCCGCTCGGGGGCCGACATCGACCCCGCCGCGTACTTCATCGAGGGCGGCGACCTCTTCACCCGCTCGTCGCTCGCGCGGCTGGCGCAGAACCTCGACGAGCTGGTCGAGTACATCGGCGACAGCCAGTACGGCGAGGAGCTCGGGCCCGCGCTGCGCGAGCTCGAGGAGGCGGACAGCCTCATCGCGTTCGAACACGCGATCGACGCCGCGCTGCTGGCGTACGGCGACCGGCTCGGCACGATCCACCCGGTGTCGGTCACCCCGGTGATCTCGTACATCCTCGCGAAGGAGCGCGAGACGGAGAACATCCGGGCGATCGCCCGCGGGAAGGAGGCCGGGCTCTCGCCCGACGAGATCGAATCGGAGCTGGTGATAACATGAGCCAGGAGATAGCGGTCGTCGGCAGTCCCGAGTTCACGACGGGGTTCCGCCTCGCCGGCGTCCGGGCGTTCGAGAACGTCCCGGAGGACGAGAAGGACGAGCAGCTCGACGACGCCGTCGAGCGGACGCTCGACGACGAGGACGTCGGCATCATCGTGATGCACGACGACGACCTCGACCACCTCTCGCGGGGGACCCGCGAGTCGGTCGAGGGGAGCATCGAGCCGGTCCTCGTGACGCTCGGCGGCTCCGGAGCCGGCAGCGGCGGGCTCCGCGACCAGATCAAACGCGCCATCGGCATCGACCTGATGGAGGAAGACGACTAATATGAGCAAAGCAGACACAACCGACGCCGTCGAAGACAGCGGCGTCATTCAGAGCGTGAGCGGTCCGGTCGTGACCGCCCGCGATCTCAACGCCCGCATGAACGACGTCGTCTACGTCGGCGACGAAGGGCTCATGGGCGAAGTGATCGAGATCGAGGGCGACCTCACGACCGTTCAGGTGTACGAGGAGACCTCCGGCGTCGGCCCCGGCGAACCCGTCGAGAACACGGGCGAGCCGCTGTCGGTCGACCTGGGCCCGGGGATGCTGGACGCCATCTACGACGGCGTTCAGCGCCCCCTGGACGTGCTGGAGGGCAAGATGGGCAGTCCGTACCTCGACCGCGGGGTCGACGCGCCCGGCATCGACCTCGAGGAGGAGTGGGAGTTCGAGCCCGAGGTCGCGGCCGGCGACGTCGTCGAGCCCGGCGACATCGTCGGGGTCGTCGAGGAGACGGTCACCATCGACCACAAGGTCATGGTGCCGCCGGACTACGAGGGCGGCGAGGTCGTCGCCGCCGAGTCCGGATCCTTCGACGTCACCGAGACGGTCGTCGAGCTCGACAACGGCGAGGAGATCTCGATGCACCAGGAGTGGCCGGTGCGCGAGGCGCGCCCCGCCAACGACAAGAAGACGCCGCGGACGCCGCTGGTGTCCGGCCAGCGCATCCTCGACGGCCTGTTCCCCATCGCGAAGGGCGGGACGGCCGCGATCCCCGGCCCCTTCGGCTCGGGGAAGACGGTCACCCAGCACCAGCTCGCGAAGTACGCGGACGCGGACATCATCGTCTACGTCGGCTGCGGCGAGCGCGGCAACGAGATGACGGAGGTCATCGAGGACTTCCCGGAGCTCGAGGACCCGGCCAACGGCAACCCGCTGATGGCCCGCACCTCGCTCATCGCGAATACCTCGAACATGCCCGTCGCGGCGCGTGAGTCCTGTATCTACACCGGGATCACGATCGCCGAGTACTACCGCGACATGGGGTACGACGTGGCGCTGATGGCCGACTCCACTTCGCGGTGGGCGGAGGCGATGCGCGAGATCTCCTCCCGGCTGGAGGAGATGCCCGGCGAGGAGGGGTACCCCGCGTACCTCGCCGCGCGCCTGGCGCAGTTCTACGAGCGCGCCGGCTACTTCGAGAACATCAACGGGACGGAGGGGTCGGTCTCGGCGATCGGCGCGGTGTCGCCGCCCGGCGGCGACTTCTCGGAGCCGGTCACGCAGAACACCCTGCGGATCGTGAAGACGTTCTGGGCGCTCGACGCGGACCTGGCGGAGCGCCGCCACTTCCCGTCGATCAACTGGAACGAGTCGTACTCGCTGTACAAAGACCAGCTCGACCCCTGGTTCGAGGACGAGGTCGCCGACGACTGGTCGGAGCGCCGCCAGTGGGCGGTCGACGTGCTCGACGAGGAGACGGAGCTGCAGGAGATCGTCCAGCTCGTCGGGAAGGACGCCCTGCCCGACGACCAGCAGCTCACCCTGGAGGTCGCGCGCTACCTGCGCGAGGCGTACCTCCAGCAGAACGCGTTCCACCCGGTCGACACGTTCTGTCCGCCGGAGAAGACGTACCTGATGCTGACGACGATCCAGACGTTCAACGACGAGGCGTTCGACGCGCTCGACGCCGGCGTCCCGGTCGAGGAGATCATCGACATCGAGTCGGCCCCGCGGATTAACCGTATCGGCGTGCAAGAGGACTACGAGGAGTACGTCGAGGATCTCAAGGCGGAGATCACCGAGGAGCTCCGGAGCCTCTACTGATCATGAAAGAGTATCAAACCATCACCGAGATCAGCGGTCCCCTCGTGTACGCCGAGGTCGACGAGGCGATCGGCTACGACGAGATCGTCGAGATCGAGACGGCACAGGGCGAGACGCTGCGCGGGCAGGTGCTCGAATCCTCGGAGGACGTGGTCGCGATCCAGGTCTTCGAGGGCACCTCAGGCATCGACAGAGACGCGTCCGTCCGCTTCCTAGGCGAGACGATGAAGATGCCCGTCACCGAGGACCTCCTCGGGCGGGTGCTCGACGGCTCCGGCCGCCCGATCGACGACGGGCCGGAGATCGTCCCCGAGGAGCGACAGGACATCGTCGGCGCGGCGATCAACCCGTACTCCCGGGAGTACCCCGAGGAGTTCATCGAGACGGGCGTCTCCGCCATCGACGGGATGAACACGCTCGTCCGCGGGCAGAAGCTCCCGATCTTCTCCAGTTCGGGCCAGCCGCACAGCGAGCTGGCGATGCAGATCGCCCGGCAGGCCAGCGTGCCCGAAGAGGAGGAGGGCGGCGACGACGAGGAGGGCTCCGAGTTCGCCGTCATCTTCGGCGCGATGGGGATCACCCAGGAGGAGGCGAACGAGTTCATGGAGGACTTCGAGCGCACCGGTGCGCTCGAGCGCTCCGTCGTCTTCATGAACCTCGCGGACGACCCCGCCGTCGAGCGGACGGTCACGCCGCGGATGGTGCTCACCACGGCCGAGTACCTCGCCTTCGAGAAGGACTACCACGTCCTCGTCATCCTGACGGACATGACCAACTACTGCGAGGCGCTCCGCGAGATCGGGGCGGCCCGCGAGGAGGTGCCCGGCCGCCGCGGGTACCCCGGCTACATGTACACCGACCTGGCGCAGCTGTACGAGCGCGCGGGCCGGATCAAGGGCCGCGACGGGTCGGTCACGCAGATCCCGATCCTCACGATGCCCGGCGACGACGACACCCACCCGATCCCGGATCTGACCGGGTACATCACGGAGGGGCAGATCTACGTCGACCCCGACCTCAATAGCCAGGGCCTCCAGCCGCCGATCAACGTCCTCCCCAGCCTGTCGCGGCTGATGGACGACGGGATCGGCGAGGGGCTCACCCGCGCCGACCACGCCGACGTGAAAGACCAGATGTTCGCGGCGTACGCGGAAGGTGAGGACCTCCGCGACCTCGTGAACATCGTCGGTCGCGAGGCGCTGTCGGAACTCGACAACAAGTATCTCGACTTCGCGGACGCGTTCGAGTCCGAGTTCATCGACCAGGGCTTCGAGACGAACCGCGACATCGACGAGACGCTCTCGATCGGCTGGGACCTCCTCTCGATGCTGCCGAAGGACGCCCTCAACCGGATCGACGAGGAGTTCATCGAGGAGCACTACCGCGAGGACGACTCCGAGCGCAAGGTCGTCGAAGCGGCCGACTGACGCCTCGGCTCACCTTTTACCCGGAATCGCCACCTCCGCCAGCGACCGCGCCGCGATGACCGCGTTCGGAGGCCGATCCGCGGCGGCTGCCCGGCCGATCCGGCACGTCTGAAAAGAATTAACCGCCTCGGAGCGGAACCTACCCTCAAGATGGCCAAGGACGTCAAACCGACGCGGAAGAACCTGATGGCGATCGAGGACCGCATCGAGCTCTCCGAGCGCGGTCACGACACGCTCGAACAGAAGCGCGACGGGCTCATCATGGAGTTCATGGACATCCTCGACCAGGCGCAGGACGTCCGGTCCGAGGTCTCCGAGAACTACGAGACGGCCCAGCGGAAGATCGACATGGCCCGGGCGATGGAGGGCGACGTGGCGGTCCGCGGCGCGGCCGCGGCGCTGAAAGAGCACCCCGAGATCACGACCCAGTCGAAGAACATCATGGGCGTCGTGGTCCCGCAGATCGAGTCCTCAAAGGTCCAGAAGAGCCTCGACGAGCGCGGGTACGGCCTGCTCGGCTCCTCGGCGCGGATCGACGAGGCGGCCGACGCCTACGAGGAGCTCTTAGAGAAGATCATCCTCGCCGCCGAGGTCGAGACGGCGATGAAGAAGATGCTCACGGAGATCGAGACCACGAAGCGCCGCGTGAACGCCCTCGAGTTCACGCTGCTGCCGAGCCTCTACGAGAACCAGGAGTACATCGAACAGAAGCTCGAAGAGCAGGAGCGCGAGGAGATCTTCCGCATGAAGAAGATCAAAGCGAAGAAAGAGGAGGAAGAGGCCGCCGAAGAGGCCGAGGCGGCCGCGGAGGCCGCGGCCGCGGAGACCGAAGAGCCGGAGCCCGCCGACTGACGGCTCCCCGCGTCGCGACCCGCCATCAGCACTTCCGCGTCTTCTCGCCGCCGACTTTTAGCGCGTCCCGCCCGTAGCGACGCGCATGCCCTGTCCCGACTGCGACGCCGAGGCGGTCGCCTTCGCGGTCCCGTCGTCGCTCCGCGAACACGCCCCCGCCGACGCGGCGGCGATCTGTACGCGGTGTCTGCGGGTCGCCCCGGCGAGCGAGGCCGGCGTCGCGGACGCGGCGACCGACGACCCCGACCTCGGCCGCGTCGACCCCGTCTTCCCGTCCGGAGAGGCGGGGATCGCCCTGGCGCTCTGCTGTGGGAAACTGGAGTCGTTCGCCCCGAACCGCGAGTCGATTGAGGCGCTGGTCCGCCACGCCGAGGGGGCGGGCGCGGACGTGTTCGCCTTCCTCGGGCGGCTCGACGCCGCCGACGCCGCGTTCGACTTGGACCGGCGGCGGGCGACGCTGATCGACGCGCTCTGAGCCGCCGGCGCTACAGGTCGATCCCGTCCGGGTCGTTCCACTCGTCGTCGCCGTCGCCGTCGTCCGCATCCGTCCCCGCCGGGCCGAGGCGCTCTTCTCCCTGCCGCGACTCGTGGACGGCGAAGCCGCCGCTGCGCTCGTCGCTCCCGCCGGCGTACGGGTCGGTCTCCGCGTCGTACCCCTGTTCCTCCCGCTCGAAGATGTACGCGAAGAAGCCGAACAGCGGGACGACGAACGAGATGAGCGCCCACTTGCGCGGGTTCATCCCGTAGTTCGGCGCGTCGACGTAGGCGTAGGCGGCGAAGCCGACGAGCCATAAGAGCGGGACGCCGACGAGGATAGCGGCGGCGAGCGGCTGCATACCGACGCTTCGGCCGCGTGGTAATAAGGCTGCGGACGAGTCGACGCGCCGGCGACGGCGGGCCGTCGGTCGGGGCCGCTCAGAGGAACGGGCGCCAGTAGTACGGGCTGACGAACCCCTCGATGACGGCGGCGACGCCGAGCAGGATCCCGAGGCCGACGGTCACCCAGAACGCGGTCTCCAGGGCGTCGGCGAGCCCTCCGCGGCTCGCGCGGCCGCGGACCGACCGCCACGAGACCGCGCCGAGGTGGACGCCGAGCGCGCCCGAAACGACGAGCGCCGGGATCTCGAATATCCCGTGCGGGACCACGAACGCGACGAGGGCGAGCAGGTTCTCTTCGAGGGCGGCGGTGGCCCCGAGCGCGAGGCCGTTGAACGCGAGCGACGAGAGCGCGGGGACGACGAGGCCGACGCCGGAGAAGGCGGTCGCGATCGCGACCCCCCAGTTGTTCCCGAAGAACGTCAGCGCGGCCACCGGCGGGACGTGCCCCACCAGCCGCCCCTCGATCGACGTGGGGACCGCCTCCGCGAAGGGGGCGGCGGCGGTCCAGCCGACCGCGCCGAACCCGAGCGCCACCGCGAGCGCGAGCGCGTGGGAGCCCGGCGTCGACCGGACGAACCCGACCAGCTCTCGCCAGCCGCGGCGGAGGCCGCCGACCAGCTGGGCGCGGACGCCGGCCTCGGGCGGCGAGACGGGGTCGACCGCCCCGCGGTAGTCGCCGTAGAGGACGGTCTTCAGCAGGTCGAGCGCGGGCGCGACGACGACCGCGCTGGCGAGCGCGACGACGGCGCCGCCGCCGAGGAACGCGATCCCGGAGGCGACCGAGGCGACGGCGACCAGCGCGCCGATCGCGACCACGAGGTAGGCGGCGGCGTCGGCCGGGTTCGAGCGGACGAAGCCGCCCGCGCCCTCGATCCCGCCGACGACGCCGGCGTCGTCGACGACGACGGCCACCGGCGCGAACGCGAAGAGGATCCGCACGAGGGCGACGGCGGCGAAGCCGACGAGCAGGACGCCGACCGCGACCGCCGCGCCGAGGAACGGGTTCGCGAGGAACGCCGCGCCGACCGCGATCGACCCGAGCGCGACCACGGCGACCCACAGGAGCAGTTCGGCGACGTAGAGGCCGAGGAAGGTGAGCCACCGTGACCGAGCTCCCGCGATCCCGCCCACGAGCCCCCGCTCGTCGCGGAGGCTCGCGATAACCGCTGAGAGCTGCCCGGCCGAGATGGCGGCGTACGCGAGGACCGCGAGGGCGACCGTGACGAGCACGCCGGCGGCGACGAGGGTCGCGACCGTCGGCGTCGCGAGCGGCTCGAACGCGGGCGCGACCCCCTCGCCCCACGCCCGGAGCGCCTCCGGGTCCTGCGTCTCCGGCGGCGGTTCCGCCCCGGCGAGCGCCTCGCGGAGCGTCGCGAGCCGCCCGGTCAGTTCGAGGTGGAGGTAGACCCCGGCGAGCGCCGCGAACGTGCCGAGGCGGGCGATCACCGGCACGGCGGTGCCGAGGAGGTAGAACGGGAGGAGGTCCGCGGGGCGTCGACGGAGGGTCGCTGTCGTTGCCGTGATGGCGGCGGAGAGATCCATACGGCCGGTTCGGCCGTCCGATATTTAAAAACGGGGCCGGGCTAATCCCAGAACGACTGCGTGCGCGCGTACTCGCGCTCCTGCCGCAGCACGTCGCGGTAGAACTCGTCTTCGTCTTCGCGGAGCTTGTTGATGATCCGCGCGGCGTTGTGGGGGCCGACGCCGCGGGCGGCCAAGGCGATCACCGCCCGCTTCCCGTGCGTCTGGACGAGGCTCGCCGCGCGGTGCGCGCGCTCGGTGCGGCGCTCCTGCTCGTCGTCCTTCTCCGGCGCGCGCACCGCCGCCACCGTCTCGTCGTCCCACGGGTTCAGCGCCGCGATCCGGGTCGACCCGCACTCCGGACACTCCGGCTGGTCGCGGACGCGCCGGACCTTCGTCGTGTGCTTCCAGTCGGTACAGTGGAGACAGAAGAGGATGACGCGGTCGTCTCGGATCCGCTCTTTGACCGTCGCTATCACGTCCGCGTCGGCGTTGTCGGGGACGAGGAACTCGGTGCCGGCCGAGCGGCCCGCGGTGCCCAGCGGCGTGCGCTCGCGGGCGATCGCGAGCTCGCGGGAGCCGTCTTGGACCCCGGCGAGCAGGTCCGCCGTCTCCGGGACCGCGAGGTCCGCGTGGAACACCTCGCGGAGCGCCTCGTCGTAGACGGGCGTGTCCTCCAGCGCCGCGAGCAGGCGGTCGCCGCCGAACCGCCCCCGCCCCTCGCGGTAGCGCTTGACCGCGCCGAACTTCGCGGCGACCTGCGCGAGCGTGAACTTCAGCGCGTCCGACTTCTTGACGGCGAGCTCGAGGTACGCCTCCAAGCGGTCCGGGTCGGTCGTCTCCAGCACCTCGCGGAAGGTGCCCGGTCCCGCCCCGTTCGGCACCTCGAACTCGATCCGGTACGGGTCGACGTCCATGCCCACCGACGAGCCGGCGCGCTGGCCGACGAGCGCCGCGAGCAGCCGCGCGAGCGTCTCGTTGACCTCGTGGCCGAAGGCGGCGTTGACCGCGACGGTGCGGGCGCTCCCCTCGATCACGATCCGCTCGTCCGTCGGGACGGGGTGGCCGGCGTCGACGTGGTCGACGACCGACTTCAGCGCCGCCGCGACCGTCTCCTCGTCGGTCGGATAGCGCTCGGCGAGGCCGGCGGCGACCGCTTCCGGGGTTGAGCCGGCCTCCAGGGCGGCCGCGGCCTCGCCCCGGATCCGGCCGACCTCCTCGGCGACCGGCTTCGGGACGGGGATCTCCCGGCCCACCCACGAGGGGACCTCCCCCGTCGGGTCGGGGATCGGCGTCACGTTCACGCGCTCCTCCTCCTCGTCGACCTCGGTGATCCGCCACATCTCGCCGCGCTGGACGAACGTCTCCCCCGGCCCGGCGAAGTTGACGACGAACTGCTCGTCTAAGGTCCCGATCCCCCGCCGCGAGGACATGTCGTACACCTCGTAGGTGGACTCGTCGGGGATCATCGAGAGGTTCGCGTAGAAGTACTGCCAGGTGCCGCCAGACTTCTCTACGGTGTCCGTCTCCTCGTCGAGCCACAGCAGGCGGTTCCCGTCGAGCTCGCGGACGACCTCCTGGAACTCGGGCTCCGAGAGGTCGGCGAACGGGTAGGCGTTCGTGACGGTCTGGTAGGCCTCGCGGGCGTGGATCTCCCCCTCGTCCATGACGAGGCCGACGATCTGGTTGGCGACCGTGTCGAGGCTGCCGTGGTGGATGTTCGCGGGCTCGACGAGCTCCTCGCCGGCGCGGCGCGCGATCGCCAGCGCCTCCAGCGTGTCGTCGCCGCCCTGCGTCACGATCGTCCCCTCGGAGACGAGGTCGCGGCGGTGGCCCGCGCGCCCGACGCGCTGGAGCAGGCGGGCGACCTCGCGGGGGCTCCCGTACTGGACGACGTGGTCGACGCGCCCCACGTCGATGCCGAGCTCCATCGACGAGGTACAGACGAGCCCGTCGAGGTCGCCCGACTTGAACCGGTCCTCCACGTCGATCCGGACCTCCTTCGAGAGCGAGCCGTGGTGGAGCTCGATCTCGGTGGGGTCGTCGTCGCCGCGGTCCCGCTCCGTCTCCGCGAGCGTCTTGAACCGCGATCCGAGCGCCTCCGCGGTCTGGCGCGTGTTGACGAAGATCAGCGTCGACTCGTGGTCCGCGACGATCTCGCGGATCGTCCGGACGTGGCTCGCGGTCGTCTCGTCGACCGCGAGCTCGCCGGCCAGCGTCGCGTCGCGGTCGGTGATCTCGGGGTCGAGGACGCGTACGTCGGTCCGCGTCCCCGCGGCGACCTCGACCGTCTCGAACCCGCGGTCGCCCTCGCGGTCCGGGTCGCGTCTCCCGGTCCCGACGAGGAACCGACCGACCTCCTCGGGGTCGCCGACCGTCGCGGAGAGGCCGACCCGCTGGAACGGCCCCGCGACGCGGCGCAGGCGTTCGAGCCCGACCGTGAGCTGCGCGCCGCGCTTCGCGGCGGCGAGCTCGTGGACCTCGTCGATGACGACGTGCGCGACGTCCTCTAAGGCGACCCGCATCTTCGACCCGGTGAGGATCGCCTGGAGGCTCTCCGGCGTCGTGATGAGCACGTCCGGCGGGTCGTCGGCCTGCTTCGAGCGCTCGTACTGCGTCGTGTCGCCGTGGCGCACCGCGACCTCGACGCCGAGGCGGTCGCCCCACCACTCCAGGCGGTCCATCATGTCGCGGTTGAGCGCGCGGAGCGGCGTGATGTACAGCGCCGAGATCCCCTCGCGCGGCGGGTCGCCCGGGGCGTCGCGGGCGTCGACGATCGCGTCGAAGACGGGCAGCATCGCTGTCTCCGTCTTCCCGGTGCCCGTGGGGGCGAGCACGAGAGCGTTCCGGCCGGCCGCGAGCGGCGGGATCGCCTCGCGCTGCGGCTCCGTCGGCGTCGAGAACCCCTGCTCCGAGAGCGCCGCGCGGACCTCGCTCCCGAGGTGCGCGAACGCGTCCATCCCCGACGGTTCCGCCATGGCTGTGATCGTTTACGGTTGGGCGCTCGGGCGATTAAGCCCGTCGCTGTGCGAGATCCGGACGCGGCGGCCGCCGTCCTCTCGGTTCCTCGCCGGCGGCGCAGCGCGAATCGGTGAGCCCGGTCAGTCGGCGCGGCGCAGTTCGACGACGAACACGCTGCCGGTCGGGTCGTTGTCCTCGACCCACACGTCGCCGTCGTACTTGTCGACGAGCGTCTTGACGAGGTAGAGCCCGATCCCGGTGCCGCCCGTCTCCAACCCCTTCTCGCCCTCCTGGAATATCCGCTCCTTGTGGTCGTCGTCGATCCCGGGGCCGTTGTCCGCGACCGACACGCGCACGGCGTCGTCCGTCGCCTCGGCCGAGACCGTGACCTCCGCCACGCCCTTGTCGTTGTGGACGACCGCGTTGGTCAGCAGGTTCCGGAACACCGCCTCCAACAGGTCGTCGGCCATCACGGTCACGTCGGGGATCACGCCCTCGACCGCCACCGTCGCGCGGTCCTGGTCCGCGCGGACCTGCTCGACCTGTCGGTCGAGCTCCGTTCGAAGGGGAATCGGCGTCTGCTCGACGCCGACCTGTAGCAGCACGTCGGTGACGTCCTTGGCGGTCTCCGTGATGTCGGCCGCCTGCTTCGCCGCCTCGATGACAGTCCGCGCGTACGTCCGGCTCTGTTCGTCCGTGAGCGACTCCGCGAGCAGTTCCGTGTACGACTCGACCACCATCAGCTGGTTCCGGATGTCGTGGCGGACGACTTGGTTGAGCAGCATGAGGGTGTCCCGCTGCTCTTCGAGCGTCCGCTCGTACCGCTTGAGCTCGGTCACGTCGCGGGCGTACCCCAGGACGGCGTCGTCGCCCGTCTCGGACACCTCGTACGGGATCTTCGTCGTCTGGAGGATGCGCGTCTCCCCGGCCGCCGTGGTCAGCGTCTCCTCCCCGACCGTCTTGGGCTCGCCCGACTCGATCACCTCCAAGTCGTCCTGGCGGAACTCCGCGGAGTCGTCGGCGTCCGGGATGATCTCTCCCTCGGTCTTCCCCTCGACGTCCGCCGGCGTCCGCCCGTACGCCGCCGCGGTCGCCTCGTTGGCGAGGAGGTACTCGCCCTCGCGGTCCTTCACGAACACCAGGTCGGGCACGAGGTCGATGATCTTCCGGAGCTCCTCGCGCGTCGACTCGATGGCCCGCTCGTACTCCTTCCGCTCGGTGATGTCCTGGAGCAGCCCCAACGCGCCGACGAGCTCTCCGTCCTCGTCGTACTGCGGGTCGCCGACCGTCCTGACCCACCGTGTCCGACCGCTCTCCGTGACGATTCGGAGTTCGAGGTCGTACGACTCGCCGTCCTCGGTCAGCCGATCGAACGCCGCCCCGATCGTCTTCCTGTCGTCCGGGTGGTAGAACTCGATCCCGTCGGCCAGCTCGACCGACTCGCTCGTCGGCACCCCGTGGAGCCGGTACACCTCGTCGCTCCACGTGAGCTCTCCCTCGGCCAGGTCGACTTCCCACCAGCCGATCGACGCGCCCTCCTGCGTCCGCTCGATGACCCGTCGCGTCCGTATCAGCTCCTCTTCGCGTCGCTTCTGGTCGTCGACGTCGAGGTGGATTCCGACCGCTCGGACCGGCTCTCCGGCCTCGTCGCGCTCCACGATCTTGCCGACGTCGCGGATCCACTTCCACCCGCCCGCCGCGGTGCGCATCCGGTGTTCGGCCTCGTAGTACTTCGTCTCGCCCGCGACGTGGGCCGAGAGGGCGTCCTCGACGGCCTCGACGTCGTCGGGGTGTACGCGGCGCTCCCACGCGTCGAGGTGCGGTTCGATCTCGTCGATCGAGTGGCCCAACATCTGC
>UEZU01000009.1_pt1 | contig 31395 bp, 30 predicted proteins | sample 1903801 | NCBI WGS metagenome assembly UEZU01 (sample SAMEA4776353, study PRJEB27445) | saltern metagenome | biome: Hypersaline environment; feature: solar saltern; material: Pellet | place: Spain | collected 2012-08 | depth 0 m | reverse complement strand
TGATCCGGCTCCCGTTCCAGGGCGTCCTGATCGGGTGGGCGCTGCGGTACGCGCGGTCCGACGACGCGCCGGCGGCCGATCCGGACGCGTAGCCGCGGAGCGGGCGCGGCCCCGCCGCGAACTCAACACCCAAGTACCCCCCGGTACAACCGTGGCCCATGATGGCGCTCATCGACTTCGTCTCGCGGCTGGTCCGCGACGTCGGCCGGTTCGTCGACATCTTCCTGAACGACCTCATCCTCGGCGCCGGCGACCCCCTGTCGGCGCTGCTCGTCCTCGTGGGACAGGTCCTGATCGTCGCGTCCGTCGGCGCCTTAGGCTACGCCGCAGTCGGCGCGCTGCTCTCCGAAATCGGCGTGAACCTCCCCGCCCTCGGCGGCCGCGGACGCTCCGAGTAACCGGCGGCGTCGACGCCGCCGACCGCGATCGGTCGCCCTCCGCACTCAGTCGTCGTCCGCGCCGGTCGCCGACCGCGATCCGACGCCGGCTCCCGGGCCGCCGACGGCGCTCGCGCTCCCGCCGTCCCGGTCCGGCACCTCGAACTCCTCCAGCCGCGCCAGCAGCTCGTCGGACTGATCCGAGAGCGTGTGGACCCGCCCCGTCACCTCCGAGACCGTCGTCGTCTGCTGATCGGCCGCGGCGGCGACCGTCTCCGCCTCGGCGGCGGTCTGCCTGCTCACGGACGCGACGCCGTCGACCATGTCGACGACCTCCTGGGTCGTGCGCGCCTGGTCGTCGGTCGCGTCGCTGATCTCCTGGACGGTCTCGTCGACCGTCGTCACGTCCTCGACGACCCCCTCGAACTCCCGCAGCGTCGACTCGATCGTCTCGACGCCGTCGGCGACCTGCGCCTCCATCGCCTCGGCGTCGGCCGCGGTCGACGCGGACGCCTCCTGGACGGCCTCGATCCGCCCGGAGATCTCCGCCGCGGACTCTCGCGTCTCCTCGGCGAGCGACTTCACCTCGTCGGCGACGACCGCGAACCCGTCCCCGGAGCCGTCGGCGCGCGCCGCCTCGATGGAGGCGTTCAGCGCGAGCAGGTTCGTCTCCTCGGCGATCTCGTCGATCACGGCCGCGATCTCGTCGATCTCGCCCACGCGCTCCGCGAGGTCGGTGACCGCGTCCGCCGTCTCGCCGATCCGCGTCTCGAGCGTCTCCAGCTCCGCGATCGCCTCGGCGGCCTCCTCGCGGCCGGATCGGCCGCGCTCGGCCGCGTCGCGGGCCGTCTCGGCGGCGTCGTCGGCCGAGGCGGCGATCTCCTCGACGGTCGCCGACAGCGTGTTCATCTCGCCGGCGATCGCCTCCAGCTCGTCCGTCTGCTCGGCCGCGCCGTCGGAGATCTCCTGGACCGAGCCGGCGACCTCGCCGCTCGCGTCGTCGACCTCGTCCATGCCCGCGCGCACGTCGTCAGCGGTCCCGGCCACGTCCGCGGTGAACGCGCCGACGTCGCCGAGCGTCTCGCCCAGCGTCGCGACCAGCCGGTTGTAGTTGTCGACGAGCTCGGCGTACCGCCGCTCGTCGGTCGCCAGCGCGTCCTCGTCGATCGTCGCCGTGAGGTCGCCGTCCTGCGCCCGCTCCGCGGCGTCGCCGAACGCGTCGACGAGCGCCTCCAGCTCGGTGGTGTAGGCCGCGAGGTTCTCGGCCATCTCGTCGAGCGACTCGCCGAAGGAGCCCGGGACCTCCTCGTCGAGCACCGGGTCGTCGAACTCCTGGGCCGCGAGCGCCTCCGCCTGCGCCGAGACGGTCGTGAGGTAGCCGTGGACCTCTGCGAACCGGCCGACGAGGCTGCCGATCTCGTCGGGCTGGGTCGGGTCGAGCGCCGCCGCGGCGTCGTCCGCCGACTGGCCGTCCGCGCGGACGTCGCTCGCGCCGTCGACATCGCCCGCGGCGATCGCCTCCGCCTGCCGCTCCAGCGCCCGAATCGGACCGGCGAAGTCGCGCCGAACGATCAGCAGGGTGTTGTAGATGGCGACGACCGAGCCGAGGAACAGGATCCCGGAGACGACGTACGCCGCCGTCCCCGCGATAAGGAACTGCGTGAGGAAGATGCCGACCGTGACGAGAAACTGGATACCGACCGCCGCGACGACCTTTCGCTCTATCGACTCCGAGACGCCGAGCGCGTCCATCGTCCGCCACAGGAGGGCCTCGTACCGCCCGCGGACCCCCGGGCGGCGCTGTCGTGTCGTGGACATGCCCCGACTTCGACGAGACCGGGTTATGAACCTCCCGCCGGCGTTATCAGGACCGATTCTCGATTGTCACCGGCAGAGAATCCACGGACCGCGGGCGTGCGGGGACCGCGGGGTCCGTCGACGGCGCTCAGAACAGCCCGTCGACCGCCTCGGCCGCGAGGTCGACGGCGGCCTCCAGGTCCGGCCCGAGCGGCGAGCCGACGACGAGGCCGTCGGCGTGCTCGGCGACGGCGGCGGCGCGCTCGCGGACGGTCTCGGGGGTGCCCGCCATACAGAACGCGTCGACCATCTCGGGCGTCACGCGCTCGAAGGCGGCGGAGAACTCGCCGGCCGAGACGCGGTCGCCGATCTCGCTCGCGGCCTCCGGGTCGATCCCGTGGCGCTTCAGGACCGGCGGGGCCGCGCCCGCGGCGATGAACGCGACCGGCGGCCGGGCGGCCTCGCGGGCGGCGGCCTCGTCCTCGGCGACCGACACCGCGGCGTAGGCGATCAGGTCGAACTCGCCGCGGTGATCGGGCCTGTCTTCGAGGCCGTCGTCGACCTGCTCGCGGGCCCACGCGAGGTCCTTCGGGTGCGACCCGTTGTACAGGAGGCCGTCGGCGTGCTTCGCGGCCATCCGGCACATGTGCGGCCCCTCGCCGCCGACGTGGACCGGGATGTCCGCCCCCTGCGGCGGCTCGTAGTTGAGCCCGGCGTCCGATGCGTCGAAGGTGCCGTCGCGGTCGACGCGCTCGCCGGCCCAGAGCTGCTCTGCGGTCTTGAACGCCTCCAACACCGACCGGAGTCCGCGCTCGTCTTCGAGCCCGAGGTTCGCGAGCGTCGAGGGGTCGCCGGGGCCGAGCCCGAAGACGGCGCGGCCCTCGGAGGCCTCGTCGACGGTGGCGACCTTCGAGGCGAGCGTGACTGGGTGGGTCTCGTAGGGGTTGGCGACGCCCGGGCCGAGCCGGACCGAGTCGGTGGCGGCCGCGAGCCGCGAGAGGAACGCCCACGGGTCGCGGTTGTTGTAGTGACACGTCGAGTAGACGGCGTCGTAGCCGGCGTCCTCGGCGCGGACGCCGAGGTCGACGAGGCGAGACAGCTCGTGTTCTGGGGTGAGTTCGATTCCGAGCATGGTTACTCCTGAAACGTCCACTCCCGCAGGGCCTGCCGGACGAAGTCGCCCTCGACCTCGCGGAAGTGATTGTCCGATCCGTCGTGGTCGCCGAACGCCCAGTCCCGGACGACGACGACCGGGGTGCCGCCCGCGCCCTCCCCGGCGACGAGGTTGGCGGCCGCGGCGAGCTCGTCGATCACGTTCTGGACGGTGACGCCCATCTCGCGACCGTCGCGGTCGCGCTCGCCGCGCCAGTCGCGGCTGGCGGGCATCCCGGCCCAGCCGATCGCGACCCCGCGCTGGCCGTGGCGGAAGGGGCGGCCGCAGGTGTCGCTGACGACGACGCGGTCGGCCGCGAGCCCCTCGCGGATGCGCTGGGCGCTCTCGGAGGGGCGCTCCGGGAGCAGCAGCAGGTCGCCGCCCGGGACGTTCGAGCGGTCGATGCCGGCGTTGACGCCGACGTGCCCGAAGCGCGTCGCGGTGAGGAGGAAGGGGGCCTCCATGATCAGCTCCGTCGACTCCTCGATGACCGCCTGCGCGAAGCGGGGGTCCTTCTCCTCGCCCGCGATCTCGGCGAGCCGGTCGGCGACCTCGCGGGCCCGGGGGCTGGCCGGGAAGTCGTCGAGGTCGAAGACGCGCCCCTCGACCTTCGAGACGACCGTGCTGGCGACGACGACCACGTCGTCCTCGCGGAGGTCGACGCGCTCGCCGATCATGGCCGCGAGGTCGTCTCCCTCCCGGATCTCCGGGAGGTCCGGAACCGCGAACAGCTCCATGGATCACCGTGCGCGGCGACGAGGAAAAACCCCGCCGGTACCGGGCCGGTTTGACGGTATCCGGGGGCGTTTGAAGCGGATCGGGTCGAGGCGAGTCGGTCTGGAGGCGGTCTCCGGCAGATCGTACTGACGACGAATACGATATTCAGAAATGAGAGTCCATGATAACTGTACGAAACCGTCGCGACGATCTACGAACCTAGACGTATATTAGGATATACCTGCGATAATGATTTATTTAGCCAAACGGTTTTCCGGGAAGGGGCGCGAGCGACGGTTGCGATGTGTGAACGAACGACGGAAGACGAGCCAGCACCGATCGGGACGCGGACGCGCGTCCCGGAAGAGGCCGACGACGGCGAACCGATCGTGACGCAGACCCGCGCCCCGTGACGGCGCGCGCGCGTCGACCATCCGCATTTTTCCGCCGCGAACGTCCGCACGGCTTATACGCGACTCCGTCGAACTCCGACTGTGGACCTCCACGTCCGGTACGAGGGCGACGACGACCCCGACAAGTGTACGGCTCGGAAGCTCGCGCGCTTCGACCTCGCCGAGCTCCACCGCTCGGACCGGGCCACGCCGTACGGGGTCGTCCTCAACCCCCACGCCGAGCGCGCGCTCTCGCCCGCCGACGCCGAGCGGGCCGCAGAGACCGCGCTCGTCGCGCTCGACTGCTCGTGGGAGTCGGCCGGCGAGAAGATGTTCTCGCTCCCCGGCGAACACCGCGCGCTCCCGTACCTCGTCGCCGCCAACCCCGTGAACTTCGGCCGCCCGATGCGGCTCACGACCGTCGAGGCGTTCGCCGCGGCGCTGGTCATCCTCGGCGAGCGCGACCGCGCCGAGCGCGCGCTCTCGAAGTTCACCTGGGGCGAGACGTTCCTCGAGCTCAACGCGGAGCCGCTCCGGCGGTACGCTGACTGCGAGGACTCCGGCGAGGTCGTCGAGATCCAGCAGGAGTACATCGACAGGGAGTAGTCGGCGACGGCTCGGCCCGAGGCGGCGAACCGATACCGGCACCGAACGGGGGCGCGACAAGGCTTTTGCGTGGATCGACCGTACCGAGCGGCGATGGTATCCACAGGCGACGACGCACCCACGTTCACCGCGACGGTCGGCACGAGCGACCACGAGCCGTTCGACCTCGGCGAGGAGATCGGCGACGGCCCGGTCGTGCTCGCGTTCTTCCCCGGCGCGTTCACGCCGCCGTGTACGAACGAGATGGTCGCCTTCCAGGGGCGCGCCGACGCCTTCGCGGAGGCCGGCGGGACGCTGTTCGGGGTCAGCGCCGACTCGCCGTTCTCGCAGGGCGCGTTCCGCGAGGAGCACGGGATCGAGTTCGACCTCGTGAGCGACATGACCGGCGACGCGATCCGGGCGTACGACCTCGAGATCGACATCGCCGAGCTCGGCCTCCACGGCATCGCGAACCGCGCCGTGTTCGTGATCGACGACGACGGCGAGGTCGTCTTCGGCTGGGTCGCCGACGACCCGACGAACGAGCCGGACTACGACGCCGTCCTCGACGCGGTCGAGAGCGCGTAAGAAGCGGCCGACCGCGGGGCAGCCTGTTCCGGCGCGTTCCGATCTTCGTGTTATACTACGACGCGGAACCCGTAGCGACGGCGCGCTTCGACCTCGGTCGCGCTACCCGAGCACGCCGCCGATAGCCCCCGCCAGCGCCGAGTCGACCGCGAACAGCAGCGTCAGAAACAGCCCGACGACGAGTACGCCGGCGCCGCCGAGCAGGCTCCCGAGCGGGCCGCCGGCAAGTCCGACGAGGCCGCCGAACGCGGCGAGCAGGAGCGTGACGACCACACCGCTGACGGAGCCCGCCAGCAGGCCGTGCCAGAGGCCGGAGAGCAGGCCGCCGCCGGCGACGTAGCCGGCGACGAACCCGCCGATGAGCCCCGCGCCGACGTGCCCCACGACGGGGACGAACGTCGCCAGCAACCCGGCGATCAGCATCACGACGAAGCCGTAGCCGACGGCGCGCCAATCTGTCATACCCGCGGGTAGCCGACTCGGCGGTAAATACTTCGTCGTAGAGTTGTGTATTCGTCCCCATGATTTAATAATTATTTATAACCTAGCGCCGCTAAGTGGTAGCTAGATTAATAACGCTCCGGAAGCGAGGTTGAGTCAATGAACGAATCGAACCCGACGGCCGACCCCGGCGAGTCGGACGGGACCGCGCCGACGGGGGCGCAGCTCCGCCTCGCGGTGCCGGACATGGACTGCTCGTCGTGCGCGGGGAAAGTCGAGGGCGCGCTCGACCGCGAGGGCGTCGTCTCGGTCGACACGCGCCCGACCACGGGCGTCGTGGTCGCCACCTACGACCCGGACCGGACGGACGTCGAGGCGCTGACGGCCGCCGTCGAGGGCGCGGGGTACGCGGTCGCGGACGCGGAGTCCGACGGCGTCGCCGACGACCTGTTCACGAGCCCCCGCGCGATCGCCACCGCGGTCGGCGGCGGCTTCCTCGCGGTCGGGCTCGCGCTGGAGTGGCTGCTCCCCGGGCTCGACCCGACGTTCGCGACGATCGGCGGGGTCGGCTTCCTCGGGCCGTGGGCGGTCACGGGCGCGTCCGTCGCGTACCTGCTCGCGGTCGCGGTCGCCGGGCCGCCGATCCTCCGGAACGGGTTCTACTCGCTGCGCGGGCTGAGCCTCGATATCGACCTGCTGATGAGCGTCGGCGTCGTCGCCGCGCTGCTCGTCGACCTCCCGTTCGAGGCGGCGACGCTCGCGGTGCTGTTCTCGGTCGCGGAGCTGCTCGAGCGCTACTCGATCGACCGGGCGCGCACCTCCCTCCGCGAGCTCATGGAGCTGTCGCCCGACGAGGCGGTCGTGATCCGCGACGGGACGGAGGAGACCGTCCCCGCCGAGCGCGTCGCCACGGGCGAGCGACTGGCGGTGCGGCCCGGCGAGCGCGTCCCGCTCGACGGGGTGGTCCGCGAGGGTTCCGGCGCGGTCGACGAGTCGCCGATCACCGGCGAGTCGGTCCCGGCCGAAAAGGAGCCCGGCGACGAGGTGTACGCCGGCTCGATCAACGAGGCGGGCTACCTCGAGGTGGAGGCCACCGCGCCCGCCTCCGAGTCGACCATCGCGCGGGTCGTCGAACTCGTCGAGGCGGCCAACGGCGAGGAGACGCGCGCCGAGCGGTTCGTCGACCGCTTCGCGGCCGTCTACACCCCGATCGTCGTGGTCGGCGCGGTCGCGACCGCCGCGCTCGGCCCGGTCCTCGTCGGTGGCGGCGCGGAGACGTGGTTCGTCCGCGGTCTCACGCTCCTCGTCGTCGCGTGCCCGTGCGCGTTCGTCATCTCGACGCCGGTCAGCGTCGTCTCCGGGGTGACCGCGGCCGCCCGGAACGGCGTCCTGATCAAGGGCGGCGAACACCTGGAGGCCGCCGGCGACGTCGACGCCGTCGCGCTCGACAAGACGGGGACGCTCACGCGCGGCGAGCTGTCGGTGACCGACGTGGTCCCCCTCGGCGACCGCGACCCGGCGGACGTGCTGGCGTGCGCGGCCGCCATCGAGCGCCGCAGCGAACACCCCGTCGCCGAGGCCATCGTTGCGCGCGACGCCGAGACGGGGGACGCTGCCGAGGGCGCCCGACCCGAGTCTGACGAAATCGCCGTCACCGACTTCGAGGCGCTGACCGGCGAGGGCGTCCGCGCCGACCTCGAGGGCGAGACGCACTACGCCGGCAAGCCCTCGCTGTTCGCGGACCTCGGCTTCGACCTGAGCCACGCGCACGTCCGGCCGGACGGCGGCGTGGTCCGAGACCCCGAGGCAGCGGAGGGAGGCCGGTCCGGGGACGCCGACGTCGCCGCGGCGGCCGAGTCCTGCGAGCACGGGCAGTACCTCGACCTGACGAGCGAGACGATCCCGCGGCTCCAGGCCGAGGGGAAGACGGTCGTCCTCGTGGGGACTGAGACGGAGCTGAAGGGCGTCGTCGCGGTCGCGGACACGGTCCGACCCGAGGCGGCGTGGGTCGTCGACCGGCTCCACGACCTCGGCGTCGACCGCGTCGCGATGCTCACCGGGGACAACGAGCGGACCGCGCGGGCGATCGGCGAGCGCGTCGGCGTCGACGAGGTCCGCGCCGAGCTGCTCCCCGACGAGAAGGTCGCGGCCGTGCGCGAGCTCGCCGCCGAGACCGAGGGCGGCGTCGCGATGGTCGGCGACGGGATCAACGACGCGCCGGCGCTCGCGGCCGCGGACGTCGGGGTCGCGATGGGGGCCGCCGGCACCGACACCGCCATCGAGACCGCGGACGTGGCGCTGATGGCCGACGACCTGACGCGGCTCCCGTACGTCGTCGACCTCGCCTCGCGCGCGAGTTCGACGATCCGCACGAACATCGGGGCCTCCCTCGCGGTGAAGGCGCTGCTCGCCGCCGGGGCCCCGCTCGGCTACGTGAGCGTCGCGATGGCCGTCGTCGTCGGCGACATGGGGATGAGCCTCGGCGTCACCGGGAACGCGCTCCGGCTCGGCAACGTCGAACCGACGGAGCCCCCCGAGGCGACGACGAACGACGGCGACCTGAACGCGGACGCGGCCGGTCCGAGCGCGGACGCCGCCGCGTCGGAGCCGTAGCCGGTCGGTCGGCCCGGAAGGCGGCCTCACGCTTTTTATTACCGGGGCGGTAACTGCGGTCGTATGCCCTCCGAGCGCGGGACACCCTCCACCCCCGAGGAGGCGACGGAACTCGTCGGATCCGACGAGGCTTCCGCCGATTCCCGAGACGAACGCGACACCTCCGAGACCGCCGCCGAACGCGATCCGATCGAGTGGGGCCCGGTCCGCCACGAGCGACTGCGTTCGCTCGCGACCGGGGCGTCCGTCGCGATCGGCGGCGCGATTCTCGTCGTCCTCGGCGTCGTCGCCACCGCGGGGCTCGCGGATCTCGCGTCCGGCGACCTCGCGGTCCCGAGCGTCGGGGCCGAGGAAGTCGCCGTCGGGGTCGCGCTCCTCCTCGCGTTCCTGATCGGTACCGTACCGGTGCTGTACGCCGTGTACCGCGAGGGCCCGGTCGGGAAGCCGTCCGTCGCTCGGGTGCGGGAGGCCGCGAGCGGGCTTCGGCCCGGGTGGACGCTGGCCGGGCTGGGCGCGGTCGTCGCGGCCGCGGTGGCGCTCCCGGCGGACGTCCTGCCGACGCTCTGGCCGCTGTTCTGGGTCGCCTGGCTCGTGCCGGCGGCCGCGGAGTCGTCGGGGGTCCTCGTACGGGTCGACCCGGGCGACCGGACGGTCGCGCGGACGTACCCGTCGCGCGACCGGACCCGGAGCGACGACCTCGGGGCGGTCGTCAGGACGCGGCGGATCGACCTCCCGTGGACGACGGTGTTCCTCCTGGCGTATCGGGGGAACGCGTGGTTCCGATCGACGCCGTGGCTGTTCGTCCCCCGCGACCGTGCGGACGCGGTCGAGTCCGCGCTCGACGCAGTCCTCGCGGAGAGCGACGGGCCGGACCGGGCGAGCGTCCCGGAGCGGCTCACCCTCGCGGTGTTAGGGTCGTTCTCGCTCGTCGTCGGTCTCCTCATGGCCGTCGCGGCCGGCGAGGGGGCGGGCGGGGTCGCGCTGGCGCTGCTGACCGCGCCGTTCTCGCTGCTGTTCCTCGCGCTGGCCGCGCGGCTGTGACGGGGTCGCGTCACCGGACGTGCCACCCCCTACCACGCGACTCATATACCCGCGGGACCAAGGTCGAGTATGGACAGAAAGCGTCTGGAACGCGCACTCGACGACGAGTTCGGCGGGACCGAGGCCGAGCGGCGGGCGGTCTCGCGGTCGGCCCGCGACCTCGTCGACTCCGGGCGGCCCTCCGAGGACCGCGGCCACGGACTGACGGTGTCGGGGGTGGTCGGACACCTGGAGGACGCCCCGGACGGCTCGTCGCTCGTCGAGCGGTGGAACTGGTGGATGGGCGCGCTCGACGCCGCCTACGGCGGGTACGACTACTTCCGGGTACGGTTCGTCGAGGGCGACGAGGCGACCGGCCTCCGTCGGTAGAGCGACGGCCGACGACCGTCCGACCTTCGTCGGGCGGCCGCAGCGGTCCGAATTCCGCGCGAGCGACGCGGAACCGTCTACTTTCACTTTCACTCCGCGGATGGCTCGGTTATAGGGGCGTTCCGGCCCGATTTGGTGATATGAGCGCAGTCACCGCCGACCGACCCCGATACGCGACGCCGACCCGCGTGGACGTCACCGACTGTCGAACCGACCGCCTCCCGGACCGCGTCCGCGCGAACCGCGTCGACGGCAGCGAGGTCCACCTCGAACGCCGAGGCGGGCGCACGTTCCTCGTCACGCGACCGAGCGAGTGACCGTCGTTTCCGAGCGGTAGCGACCCGCGACCGCGGTCGTCAGTCGTCGGCCGTCAGTTCCGTTCGCGCCGGCCCGTCGCCTCCGAGTCGGCTCTCGAGGCCCACGCCGAGCGTCTCGTTCGTCCGCGCCATCGACTCGGCCGCGTCGACGTCGGTCGTCATCGCGCGGATCGCGTCGACGTTCTCCGGGACCACGTCGGCCTCCTGGTGGACGTTCTGGAAGAGGTAGAGGTCCCGGCCGGTGACGCTGATCGACTCCTCCCAGACGCAGTTCTCCCAGAGGTCGCCGCGGGGCCGCCCCGCGTCAGCGGCGTACTCCTTCAGCGCGCCGGCGCCGTCGATGCCCGCGGCCTCCGGGACGAGGAAGATCCGGTCCTCGTCGGCGAGGAGGTCGCGGACGGCCGCCGGGTCGGGCCCGGTCTCTAGCGTGACGTTGACGCTGTGGGTGTGCATCCCCGTGACCGGCGCCTTCAGCGCCGCGGTGTCGACCGCAACGTCGGGGAGGACCTCGTTCACGTCCGGGCCGTGGTGGGAGGGGACCGTGGCGGGGTCGGGGACGATGTCGTTTATCGGGCCGCGGTTCGTCTCGCTGGGGTCGCCGCCGCGGCGCACGAGCGTGACGCGCGCCTTCTCGACGCCGTACGTCTCGTCGAGCGGCGCGAGCAGCCGCGAGAGCGCCGTCGTGTTACAGGAGACGACGCGGACCGCGTCCGCGCCGCGGGCCGCCTCGAACCGGCCGCGAGCGTTGAACGAGGCCTCGGCGATTGCGGCGTCCTCGCCGCCCTGGAAGATCGCCGGCGTGTCGTGCGCCTCGTAGACGGGGGCGTTGCGCTCGCCGACGCCGGAGGGCGCGCAGTCGACGACGACGTCGACGGCGTCGAGCAGGTCGTCGAGCGTGCCGGCGAGGTCGACGCCGGCGGCCGCGAACGCCTCGGCGCGGTCGTCGACCGCCGCGTACAGGTCGTACCCGCGCCGCGCCGCGGCCTCGACGCCGTAGTCGGGCGACGCCTTCGTCACGCCGACGAGCTTCATGTCCGGCTGGGCCGCGACGGCGTCCGCGACCCGCTTCCCGATCGTCCCGTAGCCGTTGACGCCCACGCGAATCATGTTTGCCCCTCGCTCGGGAATCGGTATAATCTTTTCGAGGTCGGCGAAATGAAATTAACTACCCCACGAGTAATCGATCGGTTAATTCGACGCCGATCGACACCGGACGTAAATAATTCAATTACGGAATAGAGTAAACGCGGCGATGACAAGGCCTAACGCCCGGCCGGACGGAGACGCTGACATGGCAGCCGACCTCTCCGACGCCGCGGCGACCGCGGTCGAACAGTGTCTGAACGTCGCGCCCGACGAGTCGGTCGCGGTCGTCACCGACGACGCGCGCGAGCCGATCGGCGAGGCGCTCTACGCGGCCGCGACCGACGCCACCGACGACGCGACGCTCCTGCGGTACCCGCCGGCCGAGCAGCACGGGACGGAGCCGCCGGCCCCGGTCGCGGCCGCGATGGCGGAGGCCGACGTCTTCCTCGCGCCGACGACGAAGAGCCTGAGCCACACCCGCGCCCGCGGCGCGGCCTGCGACGCCGGCGCGCGCGGCGCGACGCTGCCGGGGATCACAGAGGACGTGTTCACGACCGGCCTCGACGCGGACTACGCCGCCATCGAGGCCGCCTGCGACGATGTGCTGGGGCAGATCGGCGACGCCGACGAGGTCCGCGTCACCGCGCCCGCCGGCACGGACATCGCCTTCGAGATCGGCGACCGCGAGTGGCTCGCCGACACCGGGATGGTGCGCGAGCCCGGCGACTTCTCGAACCTCCCCGCCGGCGAGGTGTTCGTCGCGCCCGCGAGCGCGACCGGGACCTTCGTCGTCGACGGGACGATGATGCCCCACGGCCTGCTCGACGACGGGCAGGAGCTCGCGTTCGAGGTCGAAGACGGGTTCGTGACCGAGATCAGCGACGACGCGATCCGCGCCGACGTGGAGGCGGCCGCCGACGAGGTCGGCGACGCGGCGTACAACCTCGCGGAGCTCGGCATCGGGACCAACGGCGGCGTCGAGGAGCTCGTCGGCTCGGTCCTGCTCGACGAGAAGGCGGGCGGCACCGTCCACATCGCGATCGGCGACAACGCCGGGATCGGCGGCGAGACGGACGCGCCGCTCCACCTCGACGGGATCGTCCGAGACCCGACGGTCTACGCCGACGGCGACGAGATCGACCTGCCGAGCGCGTAGGAGCGCGCCGAGCCGCGAGAGTCCCCGCGGCCGAGGCTTCGGGAGCATCTACCCGGCGGGAACGACCTACTCCACGACCGCGAGCGTCACGCCCGCCACGTCCCGGACGCCGACCACCTGGTGTCGCCACCCGTCGCCGGCGTCGACGCAGAGCGTGCCCGCGTCGGTGACCGCGACCGAGATACCGGGGCCGTAGCCGAGCGCGACGGCCCGCTCGTCGACGGGCAGGTCCGCGGGCGCCCACGTCTCGTCGCCCCACCCGCCGCTCTCGCCCGCGTGGACGAGCAGGTCGCCGTCGACGACCGCCATCGCGTGCCCGTCGCCGTCGGCCGCGACCGCGTCCGCGGCGGCATCCCGGACCGCCATCCAGCCGTTGCCGAGCCAGTAGAGCCCCGCGCCGGTCGCCGCCAGCGGCATCCCCGGCCCGGCCACGTCGCGGGCGTCGTCGAGACCGACGTCCGTGAGCCCGCCCTCGCCGACCCGGTACACTCCCTCCGCGCTCGCGACGAGGCCGCCGTCGACTGCCCGGGGGTCCGCGACGGACCCGATCTGCGCGGTCGACGCGACCGCGGTCTCTCCCGCCTCGAACGCGACGCGCTCGATCGTTCCGTCCCCGCGGGCGACGACGAGCGCCCCGTCGCGGCTCCTCGTCCTGCCGACCGCGACCGCCGGTTCGTCGTCGGCCGACTCGAACGCGGGGTCGTCGCCGACCGCCGCGACCGAGAGCCCGTCGGGCGTGGCCGCGACGACGAGGTCGGCCCCCCCGTCCCGCGGGAGGACGGCGACGTCGCGGGCGGGGCCGCGGGCGACCATGTCGAACGCGCCGACCTTGTCGGCCGACAGCGAGACGCGGACGATCCCCGTTCCCGTCGCGACGTAGGCGTCGGTGCGGCCGGCGCTGCCCGCGTACACGCGCTTTTCGTCGATCGAGATGTCGTCCTCGGCGGGAGCCATCGGGAGGCCGTTCTCCGCGGCGGGACATAAGCCCCGCGCGGCGGCGCGCGTTCCGACCCTCCGGGAACGCCCGTCCGTTCCGACGGCCATTTGAGCGCCCCTCGCGTACGCCGATTCGTGCAATCGGTCGCCGCCGACCTGTCGACGCTGCTCGCGGAGGTGGTCCCCCGGCTGGCCCGCATCACGGCGTTCATCGCGGGGGGCGTCTTCGCCGCCAACGTCGCCGTCGCGTTCGGGCTGGTCCGGTACGTCGCCGGGCTCGCGGGGTGGCTCACCCGGCCGGCGAACCTCCCGGACGAGGTCGGCACGGCGATCCTCACGACCGCGGCGTCGACGACCGCGGGCTACGCGACGCTCGCGGAGTTCCGCGAGTCGGGCCTGCTCGACGACCGGGCGACGCTCGTCGCGGTGACGATGAACACGTTCTTCGGCTTCGTCCAGCACGTGTTCACCTATTACGTCCCGGTGTTGATCCCGATCCTCGGCGTCACCACCGGGGCCGTCTACGTCGGCGCTCGCGCCGGCATCGCGCTACTGATCACCGTCACCGGCGTCGTCGCGGGCGGGTTCCTCCTCTCCGAGTCGAACGTCGACCGCGCCGCGCTCGCCGACGTCGAGGCGACCGGGCCCGAGGACGACGACCGCACCGACCGGGAGCGCGTGCGCGACGCGGCCGGGAAGTCGTGGCGGACCCTCCGGCGGATCGTCCCGCGGCTCGCGGTCGTGTACACGCTGGTCATCTGGCTCGTCACGACCTACGACGTGACGGCGCTGACGAGCGTGGCGGAGCCGATCACGGGCGTGCTGGGCCTGCCGGGCGCCGCGGTGCCGGTCGTCGCGGTGTTCACGCTCGACACTACCGCGGGCGCGGCGACGCTCGCCGGGACCGAGGCCGGCATCTTCACGACGCGGACCGCGGTCGCGTCGCTGCTCATCGGGAGCATCCTCTCGTTCGCGGTCTCCACGTTCCGGCGCTCGATCCCGTTCCAGTACGGGATCTGGGGCCCGTCGTTCGGCACGAAGGTGATAGTCGTCAACACCGCGCTCAAGCTCGTCTTCATCTCGGCGACGGTCGCGCTGTTGCTCGCGCCGGTGTGGTGAGCGGTCGAAACCCGAATCAGTAGGTTCAACACCGGCCCGGATCGATCGGCGCACATGGCGCTCGAAAAGGACGTGGACTGTCCCGCGTGCGGCGAGACCCGTTCGTTCTACCGGACCGCGGCGATGACCCTCCACCTCGGCGAGAAGACGAAGTGGCGCTGTCCAGACTGCGGCTACGGCTTCGTCGAGATCGACGGCATCGATACGCTCCCGGCCTGAGACGGCCGCTTCTCCGTTTCTCTTCCGTCCGATACACCCCAACACTCAGTACCCCGGCGGCTGAGGCGGATCGCATGAACCGGACACGGCGGCGGTCCGCGGAGGCGAGAGCGCGTGGTCGGTGAGGCGCGCGACCCCGAGAGCGACGTCGGGCCGCTGGACGGGCTCACCGTGTTGGACCTCTCTCGGGTCCTCGTCGGCCCGTTCTGTACGATGCAGCTCGGCGACCTCGGCGCGGAGGTGATCAAAGTCGAGCGGCCCGGCCGGGGCGACCAGACCCGGACGTGGGTCCCGCCGGCGTTCAGTGCGGACGACGGTGACGCCGGCGGGGAGGACGGAGACGACGACGGCGACGCGAGCGCCTACTACGTCAGCGTCAACCGCAACAAGCGGTCGATCCAGCTGGACCTGACAACCGAGGCGGGGCGCGCGGTCGTCCGCGACCTCGCGCGGGAGGCCGACGTGCTCGTCGAGAACTTCCGCGTCGGGAAGACCGCCGAGTGGGGCCTCGACTACGGCGACCTCGTCGCGGAGAACCCCGGGCTCGTCTACTGCGCCATCTCCGGCTACGGCGAGTGGGGCCCCGACCGCGACAAGCCAGCCTACGACATCATGATGCAGGCCCGCGGCGGCTTCATGTCGTTCACCGGCGTCGAGGGCGGACCGCCGGTCCGGATCGGGGTCGCGCTCGCCGACGTCGGGGCCGGGATGTACGCGACGCAGGCGATCCTCGCCGCCCTGCTTGAACGCGAGATCGGCGACGGCCGCGGGCAGAAGATCGACGTGAGCCTGTTGGACGGGCAGGCCGCCTGGACCAGCTACATGGCGACGAACTACTTCGCCAGCGGCGACCCGCCGGGGCGGATGGGAAGCAAACACCCGAACATCGTCCCGTACCAGGCGTTCGAGACGAGCGACGGGTACGTCGTCGTCGCCTGCTCGTCGGACCGGTTCTGGCCGCCGCTGTGCGAGGCGGTCGACCGCCCCGACCTGCTCGCCGACGAGCGGTTGGAGACGAACGAGGGGCGCGTCCGGAACCGCGAGTTCGTCGACCGCGAGCTGGGGGAGACGTTCGCGGCGATGTCGACGGCTGAGGCGGTCGAGCGGCTCGAAGCCCACGACGTGCCCGCGAGCCGCGTCCGCGACGTGAGCGAGGTGTTCGCGGACCCCCAGATCGAGGCGCGGGGGATGCTCGCCGAGGCCGAACACCCGACCGCGGGCACGGTGCGGTTCCCCGGCTCGCCGATGCAGTTCTCGCGGACGCCGACGACCGTCCGCCGCCATCCGCCGGCGCTCGGCGAGCACACGGAGTCGGTGCTACGGGAGTACGGCTACGACGCGGGCGACGTCGACGAACTCCGAGAGCGCGGCGCGATTCCGGGGCCGCGATAAAAACAGCCGACCGGCGGGGGCGGCCCCTACAGGATGCCGGCCTGTTCGGCGCGCGCGACGATGCCGCGGGCCATCTTGTCCGTCGCCTCGTCGACCATCTCGCCGTCGACCGAGACGGCGCCCCTGCCCTGTTCTTTCGCCTCCGCGTAGGCGTCGACGATCCGGCGGGCCTTCTCGGCCTCCTCGGGCGAGGGCGCGAACGTCTCGTTCGCGGGCTCGATCTGGCTCGGGTGGATCGCCCACTTGCCGTCACAGCCCAGCTGGCTCGCCCACCGGCAGGAGTCGCGGAACCCGTCCGTGTTCTCGATCTCGGCGTAGGGCCCGTCGATCACCTGGAGCCCCTGCGCCTTCGCCGCGTGGGCGATGCGCGCGAGCTGGTAGTGCCAGTAGTGGCCGGGATAGCCGCCGCCGGAGCCGATGGTGAGGCCGGACGCGCCGACGTTCGCGGTGTAGTCGCCGGGGCCGAAGACGAGCGACTCCAGCCGGTCGCTCGCGCGGGCGATGTCGGCGACCTTCGTCATCGCCTCCGGCGACTCGATCTGCGCCTGGAGGCCGATCTCGCCGACCGGCAGGTCGTTGTTCGTCTCGACCTGCGTCAGCAGGTTGTCGACGGTGGCGACCGTCTCCGGGTTGTTCGCCATCGGCACCATGATCGTGTCGAGGTGTTCGCCGGCCCGCCCGACGACCTCGATCACGTCGTCGTAGAACCACCGGGTGTCGACGCCGTTCATCCGGTAACAGGGCCGGGTGTCGGACCAGTCGTACTCGATCAGGCCCTCGATAGCGTTCTCGCGGGCCTCGATCTTCTCGGACGGCGCCACCGAGTCCTCCAAGTCGATGAACGCCTCGTCGGCCCCGGAGTCGGGCGCCCGCTCGATCATCTTCGGGTCGGAGCCCGGCGTCGCCAGCTGGCTCCGCCGGAGCGTGACGTCGTCCGGCCCGCCCATCAGTCGTCACCCCCCTCGGAGGCGGTGATCGGGTCGTTCTCTTCCTCGGTGAAGCCGGCCGACTCCTCCTGGCGCTTCCGGGCCTCGGGGTCGAACTCGGCCTCGATGTCCTGATACCGCGGGACGAAGGAGAGCTCGTGGTGGCTCTCGGTCTCGTGGCCGATGTAGCGCTCCTCGAGGTCGAACTGCGCCGCCTCGTCGTTCTCGGCGATGTTCGCGAAGTCCTCGTAGGCGGCGTGCGCGCCGGAGTGGAGCCCGAACAGCGTGATGAAGATGTACTGGTAGCCCAGGTCGCCCAGCTCCTCGAAGGTGAGCGGGTCCTCCTCGGCGCCCCACTCGAACGACGAGGAGTAGTTGAACGCCAGGTCGAGGTCCGGGTGGGTCTCGTGGATCGTCTCGGCGTACTCGACCGCGTCCTCGCGGGACGGGTCGGGCATCTCCGGCCAGACGAGGTCGACGCCGGCGTCGGCGTAGATCCGCCCGCGTTCGAGGTGCTCCTCCCAGTCGCCGTTGGCGGAGCCGTACGCGTCGGTGCGGGCGATGATCACCGTGTCCTCGCTCTGCTTGGCGTCGACGGCGGCCTCGAAGCGCGAGCGCGCCTGCTCGCGGGAGACGATCTGCTTGCCGGCGATGTGCCCGCAGCGCTTCGGCGAGGTCTGGTCCTCGATGTGGACGGCGGCGACGCCGGCCTTCTCGTACTCGCGGACCGCGCGCCGGACGTTGTGGACGCCCCCGTAGCCGGTGTCGCAGTCGGCGATGACGGGAAGGTTCGTCGCCTCGACCATGCGTTTCGCGTTCTCGACCATCTCGGACATCGTGACCATCTCCAGGTCGGGGAAGCCGAACTGGCCGAGGACGGTCGAGTAGCCGCTCATGTAGGCCGCGTCGAGCCCGGCCATCTCGGCGAGGCGGGCGTCGAGCGCGTGGTAGATCCCGGGCGCGAACGTGTACTCCTGCTCGTCGAACAGCTCGCGGAGTCGGCGGCCGGCCGGGTTGTCGATATCTCTGGTGAAGACGTCGTCGTCGAGTTCGTTGGGATTCATCGAGTTACTGCGTGGCGTCGTCTGCGGTGCGGTTCGACGCGGCGGAGCGCCCGCCGGCGCGGCGAGCGGCGGGCGCGAACGCCGTGGAATCGGGGCGCGGGCCGTCGCCGGTTCCGGTCATCGGGACGGCGCGGCGGAACGACTCCTCGGGGTCCGCGCTTGCGGAGCGGTCGCGGGGACGGAGCGTCGCGTTCGCCGTCATCGCGACCCCCCGTCGGTCCGCGTTCGCGGAGCGGGACGCAGGTCGGGGACCAGCGGCGCGTCGCGCTCGTCGTCCGTCGGGGGGCGGGCGGGTCGGGGAGCGTCGGTCGTCTGCGGCGAGCCGGACGACCGCGTCTGCGTCGCTCGCCGAGTGGTGATCGCTGGGACCAACGGCGCGCCGGCCTCCTCGGTCAGCGGGGTGCGGCCGGGGATCGTCCGCGGAGAAGTGGTCGTGCCGGTCCGGTCGGTCGAGTCCGGATCGGTCGTCGTGTCGGTGCGTCGGGTCGTGTCGTCGGGCGTGTCGTTAGGCGTCGTCATCGGGTCGTGTGGGCGGTTGCGGCGGTCGTCTGGTGATCGCGTCTGTGCGGCGGCCGGCTGCGTGTCCGTGTACGGATACTGCCATTGCGACCGAAGCAAATCGGAGGACGGTATTAAACATAATGATTGATAATGATAATATTCGTTATGTTGTTTTATCCGATTAAATGTTCCATGACAACACGCACCACGATAACCCGACCGACCCCCGACGCGTACTGACCGAATCCCGAGAGCACGCCGGGGCCAGCGATGAAATCGACGGCGACCGCCGGGACCGATCGCTTATTGGCCTCGCCGCGCGGAGCGTAGGTAGTGAACGAGCGCGACGCCCTCCGGGCCCTCGCGGCCGACCTCCCGCACGCGGGCGACGACGCCGCCGTCGTCGACGGGACGGTGATCACGACGGACATGCTCCACGAGCGGACCGACTTCCCGCCCGGCACGACGCGGTACACCGCCGGCTGGCGCGCAGTCGGCGCGTCGCTCTCGGACGTGGCCGCGATGGGCGCGGCCGCCCGGGCCGCGGTCGCCGTCTACGCCGACGCCGCGTTCGACCCCGGGGATCTGGACCGGTTCGTCGCCGGCGCGGTCGACGTCTCCGAGGCGGTCGACGCCGAGTACGTGGGCGGCGACCTCGACGAGCACGTCGAGTTCACGACCGCGACCACCGCCGTCGGGCGCGTGACCGACGCCGGAGCCGTCACCCGAGACGGGGCGGGGCCGGGCGACGCCCTCTGCGTCACCGGCGAGTGGGGCCGGTCCGCGGCGGCGCTGCGGCTGTTCGAGCGCGGCGACGAGGAGTCGGTCGAGCGCGCGAACGAACTGTTCCGGTTCGCGCCGCGGGTCGCGGACGGGCTGGCGCTCGCGGGGACGGCGACCGCGATGATGGACTCTTCGGACGGGCTGGCGCGGTCGTGTCACCAGCTCGCCGAGGCGAGCGGCGCGCGGATAGAGTTGGAGCGCGAGGCGCTCCCGGTCCACCCCGCGGTCGACGAGGTCGCCGACGGGGAGGGCGAGCGGTTCGAGCTGGCGGCCCACTTCGGCGAGGACTTCGAGCTGGTCTGTGCGGTCCCGGAGTCGGCGGTGTCGGCGGTCAGCGAAGCGTGTCCGGCGGGGCTCACGCGGATCGGGACGGTGAGGGAGGCGCCGGAAGGGGGACCGCGCGTCGTCGCCGACGGCGACCCGCTGCCCGACCGCGGGTTCACGCACGGCGACGAGTGAACCGTCGAAGTCTCAGCCGGTCCCCTGTGCGGCGAAATCTTTGACAAACGGCCGACTGACATGACCGCTCCCGAGGCCCCAGCCGCGAGGCCCGCCCAGCACCGCAACCACAGCCTCACACCTCCCCAGCCTCGTCGCTGGCGGCCTTCGCTCCGCTCGGCCGCCAGCGACTCACTCGCGCGTGCGGCTCACAGCCTCCGGCTGCTCGTCGGCACGCGCAACCGAAGAAATGCGTCGCCCTTCGCGGCGCCTATCGCAGGAACTCGATCGCCGCGCCCTGCCCGAAGCCGACGCAGAGCGTCGCGAGCCCGCGGTCGGCGTCGCGCTTCTGCATCTCGTGGAGCAGCGTGACGGGGAGCCGAGCGCCGGACGCGCCGAGCGGGTGGCCGAGCGCGATGGCCCCGCCGTTGACGTTGTACTGGTCCTCGTCGATGCCGAGCTCGCGCCGCGAGTACTCGCACTGGGAGGCGAACGCCTCGTTGAGTTCGACGAGGTCGTAGTCGTCGATGTCGGTGCCGGCGCGCTCCAGCAGGCCGCGGGTGGCGGGCACCGGACCGATCCCCATGACGGTGGGGTCGACGCCGGCGACGTTGTTCGTGCCGACCTCGGCGAGCACGTCGAGGCCGTGCGCCTCCGCGAACGCTTTACTCGTGACCACGGTCAGCGACGCGCCGTCGGAGATCTGCGAGGAGTTCCCCGCGGTGACGCTGCCGTCGCCGGTGAAGGCGGGCGGCAGGTCGGCGAGCTTCTCGGCGGTCGTGTCGGGGCGGATCCCCTCGTCCGCCTCGACGAGGCCGTCCTCGGTCTCGACGGGGACGATCTCGTCGTCGAAGCGGCCCGACTCGGTCGCCTCGGCGGCGCGCTGGTGGCTTCGGGCGGCGTACTCGTCTTGCGCCTCGCGGCTCACGTCGTACTCCTCGGCGACCTTCTCGGCGGTCATCCCCATCTGGAGCTGGAAGATGTTGTACTGCTCGGACAGCTCGGGGTGGAGGTGCTCGTAGGAGTCGCCGTCCATCGGCACGCGGCTCATGTTCTCGACGCCGCCCGCGATGATACACTCGCGGTTCCCCGCCGCGACGGCGTCGGACGCCGAGATGACCGCCTGCATCGAGGAGGCGCACCAGCGGTTGATCGAGGTGGCGGGCACCGACTCGCCCAACTCGGAGAGGAGCGCGATGACGCGCGCGACGTTGTTGTCCTGCTCGGTCCGCTGCTGTGCGACCCCCCACATCAGGTCGTCGACGTGGTCGCTCGTCAGCCCCGTCTCCGCGAGCGCGTGGTCGATGAGCGTCGTCGAGAGGTCCTCGCTGCGGACGTCCTCGTAGACGCCGCCGTCTTTCCCCTGCGGGGTTCGGTAGGCGGCCGCGATCACGGGCGTGGTCTCGTCTGTCATGAACGATCACAGACCCGACGCCGTATTAAAACGCCGTGGAACGAGCGAGAATCGATCCGAAGTTTATCGTTTATCCGGACGGCCGCGACGCCGCGGCCGCGCGGGTCACTCCGTCAGCAGGCTCTCGCCGGTCATCTCGTCGGGGGCATCGCGGTCCATCAGGTCGAGCAGCGTGGGCGCGATGTCGCAGAGCGAGCCGCCCTCGCGGACCCGCTTGCCGCCGTCGTCGCCGTCGGGCGTGAGGTAGACGAACGGGACCGGATTGTACGTGTGGGCGGTGTGGGGGTCGTCCGCCGTGCCCATGTCGTCGGCGTTGCCGTGGTCGGCGGTGACGACCGCGTGCGCCCCGGCGTCGGCGACCGCCGAGAGCAGGCGGTCGAGCTGGGCGTCGACGGCCTCGACCGCCTCCACGGCGGCGTCGAAATCGCCGGTGTGGCCCACCATGTCCGGGTTCGCGTAGTTCAAGACGAGCAGGTCGGGGTCGTCGGAGGCGATCGTCTCGACGGCCTCGTCGGTCACCTCGGGCGCGGACATCGCCGGCTGGAGGTCGTACGTCGGGACGTCCGGGCTCTCGACGATCGTCCGGATCTCGCCCGGGAACTCCACCTCGCGGCCGCCGTTGAGGAAGTAGGTGACGTGGGGGTACTTCTCCGACTCGGCGATCCGGAGCTGGGTGCCGTCGGCGTCCGCGACGACCTCGCCGATCGTGTTCGCGGGGATCTCCGGCGGGAACGCGACGGGGAAGTCGAACGTCTCGTCGTACTCGGTCATCGTCGTCAGCCGGACGTCGGGCTGGTCGAGGTCGAACGCCCAGTCGGGGCGCGTGTCGGTGAGCATCCGGACGAGCTGGCGGGCGCGGTCGGCCCGGAAGTTGAAGAAGATCACCGCGTCGCCGTCGGCGAGCGCGGGCTCGTCGGCGACGAGCGTCGGCTCGACGAACTCGTCCGTCTCGCCGCGGGCGTGCGCCTCGCGGGCGGCCGCGACCGCGCTCTCGGCCTCGTGCGGGGCCTCGCGGGCGACGATGGCGTCGTACGCCTTCTTCGTGCGCTCCCAGTTCTCGTCGCGGTCCATCGCGTGGTACCGGCCGGTGACGGTCGCGACGTGGCCGGTGCCGCGCTCGTCGGCCTTCGCGGTCACGTCGGCGAGGAACCCGTCGGCGATCTCCGGGGCGGTGTCGCGCCCGTCGGTGAACGCGTGGCTCGTCGCCGGGACGCCCGCGTCGGCCGCGGCGTCGATCAGCGCGAGCAGGTGCTCCACGTCCGAGTGGACGCCGCCGTCGGAGACGAGCCCCATGAAGTGGACGCGGCCGCCGGTCGACGCCGCGTGGTCGAGCGCGTCCGCGACCGCGTCGTTGTCGGCGAGCGACCCCTCCGCGAGCGCGTCCGTGATCCGGGTGTACGCCTGCTTCACCACGCGGCCGGCGCCGATGTTGAGGTGGCCCACCTCGGAGTTCCCCATCTGTCCCTCCGGGAGCCCGACGCGGCGGCCGTGGACCACGAGGCGGCCGTCCGCCCCGCGCTCCGTCGCCGCGTCGAACGCGGGCGTCTCGGCCGCCTTCACCGCGTCGCGGCGGTCGTGGTCGCCGAGCCCCCAGCCGTCGAGGATGACGAGTGCCGTCTCCATACCCCAGCGTGCCGCCCGGCGGGTAACTACCCTTCGATGGGGTCACTCGACCCAGACGGTCTTGCGGTTGACGAACTCCTTGATCCCGGCCTCGGAGAGCTCCCGGCCGTAGCCCGAGTCCTTGACGCCGCCGAAGGGGACCCGCGGGTCGGACTTGACGAGCTGGTTCACGTACACGCAGCCCGCGTCGATGCGGCTCGCCACGCGCTCGCCGCGGTCGCGGTCCTCGGTCCAGACGCTCGCGCCGAGCCCGAACTCGGTGTCGTTGGCCGTCTCGATCGCCGCTTCCTCGTCGTCGACCTCGTACACCGTGGCCACCGGCCCGAACGTCTCCTCGGTGTCGACGGGGCAGCCATCGGGGACGTCGGTCAGGACGGTCGGCGGGTAGAACGCCCCCGCCCGGTCGAGCGGCTCGCCGCCGGTCACGAGCGTCGCGCCCGCGTCGACGCTCGCCGTCACCTGCTCGTGGAGCGACTCCATGAGGTCCTCCCGCGCCTGCGGCCCGACGTCGGTCGCCTCGTCGGTCGGGTCACCGACGACGAGGGCGTCGATCTCGTCGACCAGCGCGTCGAGGAACGCGTCGTACACGTCCGTGTGGACGACGAAGCGCTTCGCGGCGATACACGACTGCCCCCCGTTCAGGTTCCGCGCCCAGGCGCCCGTCTCGGCCGCGGCCGAGACGTCGGCGTCGTCGAGGACGAGGAACGGGTCGCTCCCGCCGAGTTCGAGGACGGTCTTTTTGAGCTGTTCGCCGGCGCTCGCGGCGACCGCGCGCCCGGCCGGCCCGCTCCCGGTCAGCGTCGCGGCCCGGACCCGGTCGTCCGTCAGGAGACCGTCGACGAGGTCCGAGGGGATCAAAAGCGACTGGAAGACGTCGTCGGGGTATCCGGCCTCGCGGAACACCTCCTCGATCGCGAGCGCGCATCCGGGCACGTTCGACGCGTGCTTGAGGATTCCCACGTTCCCGGCGGTGAGGTACGGCGCGGCGAAGCGGAACACCTGCCAGAACGGGAAGTTCCACGGCATCACCGCGAGGACCGGGCCGAGCGGCTCGTACTCGGTCTTGACCGCGGAGCCCGGGGGACTCGGGTGGTGGTCCGCTTCGAGGTACGCGCTCGCGTGCTCCGCGTAGTGGTCGCAGACCCACGCGCACTTCTCGACCTCGCCGATCGCCTGCGCGATCGGTTTCCCCATCTCCCGCGTCATCGTCTCGGCGTACTCCCGCTTGTTTTCTCTGAGCACGTCGGCCGCGTTCGCGAGGAGCCGCTCGCGGCCCCGGAGCGGGCGAGTCCGCCAGTCCTCGAACGCTCGCACCGACCGACCTAACGCCGCTTCGACGTCGTCCGCGTCGTGTTCGTTGTACGTTTCGATCTGTGCTCCGGTCGCCGGGTTTACCACGTTCATGAGAGGTGTGTGAACGTTGTACAGTCGTTGTAATAGTAGTCACGCCGGAAGACGGGCCGCCGACCCCCGCGTTCGGACCGGCCGATTCGGGTTCAGGCCGGGGATCTCGGGAGAGACATAAATTTCCCATACGTCCGTGTGTCATAGACCCGCATATTTATGTGGAGAGCGATCGTCACGGACGATTGTTAACAATGGTAACCGAAGACAGCGATACCGAAAACAAGTATAAACGGGCTGACGCCGCTGAGACGAGTTCGGAACGCAGAGCGCCGGTCGGGCGGCGACGCTTCCTCCAAGCCGCCGGCGCGGGGACGGCGGTCGCGCTCGCCGGCTGTTCGGGCGGGGGCGGCGACGGCGGCCCGGTGACGCTCGGCGCCGCCTACATCCTCTCCGGGTTCGCGTCGCTGTACGGCGAGGAGGCCGAGCGCGGGATCGAATTCGCGGTGTCGGAGATCAACGACAACGGCGGCATCGACGGCCGAGACGTCGAGGTGCTCGTCCGTGACACCGAGGCGAGCGGCGACACGGCGATCCAGCAGATCCGCAGCCTCGTTCAGGAGGACAACGTCGACGGGCTGTTCGGGCTCGACTCCAGCGGCGTCGCGCAGGCCGTCGCGCCGCAGATCTCGCAGCTCCAGATGCCGTTCATGATCACGCACGCGGCGACCCCGTTCGTCACCTCGCCGCAGGGCGAACACGAGGACTCCGTCGGGAACGAGTACGTGTTCCGCGACTCCAACAGCCTCGCACAGGACGTTTACGGGGCCGCGCGTACCGCCCAAGAGCTCGACGCCACCGAGTGGGCCACCATCGGCCCGGACTACGCGTTCGGGTACGAGACCTGGGACTACTTCCAGGCGTACTGCGACGGGCTCGGCGTCGAGGCCGAGTTCACGGCCGAGCAGTTCCCGGCGCTGGCGACGAGCGACTACACGCCGTTCATCAGCTCCATCCTCGACGCCGACCCGGACGCGGTGCTCACGCCGCTGTGGGGGGCCGACCTCACGACGTTCATCGGGCAGGCCGAGAGCGCGGGCTGGTTCGACCAGATCGACCACACGCTGTTCAGCGTCGGGATGGGGACGGACCTGCCGAGCGACGGCAGTCCGCTCCCGGAGGGGGAGTACGCCTCCACCCGGTACGATCCGTTCGTCCCGGACACCGAGGCGAACAACTCGTTCCGCGAGGCGTACTACGAGGAGTACGGCTCCCTTCCGACGTACAACGCCGAGGGGGCGTATCGCGCGCTCCACCTGTACAAGGAGGCGATCGAGTCGGCCGGGAGCACGGAGCCCGACGCGCTCGTCGACGAGTTCACCGGCATGGAGCATTCGGGCCCCGTCGGCGAGTACCAGTTCACCGAGACGAACCAGGCGACGGTTTCGTCCATCTGGGGCACCGTCACGTACGACGAGGAGTGGGAGAGCAACGTGCTCGACCCCGTGAATCGGTACGAGGCGGGTCCCGACGTGCTGTCGGACGCGCTCGGCGACTCCGACCTCCCGACGGGTATCTAAGCCCGTCGCCGTTCTCATGAGTCTCACATCACTCGTTCCACTGATCGGTATCGCCGACGTCGTCATCGGGCTGAGCCTCGGGAGTCGGCTCTTCCTGATCGCCGTCGGTCTGAGCCTCATCTTCGGCGTGCTCGGCGTGCTCAACTTCGCGCACGGCGGGTTCTACATGCTCGGTGCGTACGTCACCCTCGCCGTCGTCTCGAACGTCGTCGACAACTTCTGGGTCGCCGCCGTGGTCGGCGCGCTCGCCGTCGGCGTCGTCGGCGCCGCGATCGAGTTCTCGGCGATCCGCCGGCTGTACGACCGGGTCGACTCGGACCTCGACCAGCTCATCGTCACGTTCGGGTTCGTGCTCGTGATCCACGAGACGGTCCGGTTCGTCTGGGGGTCGGGGTCGTACTCGATCGACCCGCCGGACGTGTTCAACTTCTCCGTGACGCTCGGCGGGAGCACGTTCAACGCGTACCGACTGGTCGTCATCGGCCTGGCCGTGGGGGTGCTCGCCGCGCTGTGGCTGTTCATCACGCGGACGTACTTCGGCTCGCTGGTCCGGGGGACCTCCTCTGACCGCGAGATGGCGGCCATGCTCGGCGTCGACGTGCCGCGGCTCTACACCGGGGTCTTCTTCCTCGGGAGCGTGTTGGCCGGGCTCGGCGGCGCGCTCTCGGCGCCGCTCCAGTCGACCAGTCCGGCGCTCGGCGACCAGGTGATCATCGACGCGTTCATCGTCGTGGTCATCGGCGGACTCGGGTCCATGAGCGGCGCCTTCGTCGGCGCGATGCTCATCGGCATGATGCAGAGCCTCGGTCCGCAGTTCATCAGCGCCGGCAGCATCGCGATCCCCTTCCTCGCGATGGTGATCGTGTTGCTGATCCGTCCCGAGGGCCTGTTCGGGGGGATCGGCGAATGAGCGCGACCGACACGGGCGGCCGGGTCAGCCGGTTCGGCTCGGCGGTCGCCGAGGGGTGGACCCGCGAGCGGTTGGGCCTCCTCGGCGCCGTCGCGCTGGTGCTCGTCGCCTTCGCGCCGCCGTTCCAGGTGTACCTGTTCACCGACTTCCTCGTCGTCGCGCTGTTCGCGCTCGGCTTCAACCTGCTGTACGGCTACACGGGCCTGCTGTCGTTCGGTCACGGCCTGTTCTACGCGGGCGGCGCGTACGGGATCGCGATCGTGTTGCGGGACCTCGGCCCGGTGATCGCCGACGTCGTCGGCGCCGGGATCTCGCCGCTCGTCACGTTCGCCCTCGGCGGCGTCGTCGGCCTCGCGCTCGTCGTCGCCCTCGCCGTGCCCGTCGGGTGGCTCAGCGTCCGGCTGGAGGAGATATACTTCGCGCTGATCACGCTCGCGTTCGGGATGTTGGGCTACTCGCTCATCATCCAGGACCCGGCGGGGCTGACGAACGGGACCGACGGGGTAATCGTCCTGCTCGGGACCGTCGACCTCGGCGGCTTCAGCCTCCGGATCGGCGGCCGTCGGATCTACTACGCCATTTCGGCCGTCACCGTGGTCGCGGCGGTGTACGGGGTGTGGCGCGTCGTCAACTCGCCGTTCGGGACCGTCTGTAAGGCGATCCGCGAGAGCCCCGACCGCGCGGCCGCGCTCGGGATCGACGTCAGCCACCACCGGTGGATGACGTTCATCGTCTCGGCGGCGGTCGTCGGAATCGCCGGCGTGTTGCGCGCGGGGCTCGCGAGCGTCGCGTCACCCGGGCTCACGCACTGGTCGACGAGCGCGATCGCCGTCATCGCGACCGTGATCGGCGGCGCGACCTACTTCTACGGCCCGATCGTCGGCGCGTTCATCTTCCTGTACATCCGGTGGGCGATCAGCCGCTTCCCGGCGCTCGAAGCGTACTGGGAGCTGTTCTTCGGCGCGCTGCTCATCGCCGTCGTGCTGTTCTTCAAGCAGGGCGCCGTCGGCGGTCTCCTGCTGCTCCGCGACCGACTGTTCGGGGACGGAGACGCCGACGACGCGGGGAGTGGCGGTGGCGGCGCCCGCGACGACGGCGGGCAGGCGACGGCTGCGACGGACGACGGAGCCGAATCGGGCGACGACAACGCGCGCGCTGACAGAGGTGATAACTCGTGACGACCGTTCTCAAGACCGAAGACCTCCGCAAACAGTTCGGCCAACTGACCGCCGTCGACGACGTCTCCATCGAGATCGACGACGACAAGATCACCAGCATCATCGGCCCGAACGGGGCCGGAAAGACGACGTTCTACAACCTGCTGACGGGCGTGCTCGAACCCACGTCGGGGTCGATCTGGCTCCGGAGCGGAGAGGGGGACGAGCTCGCCGACGTCACCGACGCGGAGCCGCACGAGGTGGCGCAGGCGGGGCTCTCGCGCTCGTACCAGATAACGAACATCTTCGAGGGGCTCACCGTCCGCGAGAACGTGCGGGTCGCCCGGATCAGCCACGAGGGGACCCGGCTCGACTTCCGCTCGCGGGCGACCGGCGACGAGTCGGTCGAGGCCGACGTCGAGGAGCTGTTGGAGCTCACCGGGCTCACCGACATCGCGGACACGCCCTGCGACACGCTGAGCCACGGCGAGAAGCGGACCGTCGAGATCGCCTTGGCGCTCGCCATCGAGCCGAACGTTTTCCTGATGGACGAGCCGACCGCGGGGATGAACCCGACGGAGGTCACGGAGATCGTCTCGCTGATCCGCGAGCTCGACGCGGACCTCGACGCCACGTTCGTCGTGACGGAACACAACATGGACGTCGTCACCGATATCTCCGACCGGATCGTCGTGCTCGCCGAGGGGTCGATCCTCGCGGACGGGGCGCCGGAGGACGTGCTCACGGACGAACGGGTGACCGAGGCGTACCTGGGGAGTGATAGCGTATGACGATACTCACGGTCGACGACATCGACACGTACTACGGGAACAGCCACGTGCTCCACGGGGTCTCACTGGAGATCGACGAGGGCGAGGTGGTGACGCTGCTCGGGCGCAACGGCGCCGGGAAGACGACGACGATGCGGTCGATCGTCGGCGCGTCGCCGCCGCGCTCGGGGTCGATCACGTACCGCGGCGAGGAGATAGCGGGGCTGTCGTCCGACGAGATCAACGGGCGCGGAATCTCGCTCGTGCCGGAGGACCGCCGGGTGTTCCCCACGCTGACCGTTCAGGAGAACCTCCGGCTGGCCCACAACCTGGCGAGCGACCCGCGGCCGGTCGAGGAGATGTACGAGCTGTTCCCGGCGCTCGACGATCTCCGCGGCAGCAACGGGCGGAACCTCAGCGGCGGCGAACAGCAGATGGTGTCGGTCGCCCGCGCGCTCGTTCAGGCCCCCGACGTGCTGCTGCTCGACGAGCCGACCGAGGGGCTCGCGCCGGTGATCGTCGACGACTTGCGAGAGATCGTCCAGACGGTCGTCGACCAGAACGTCACCGTCCTGCTGACCGAACAGAACGTCGAGTTCGCGTTCGACCTCGCCGAGCGGGGGTACATCATGGACACCGGCGAGATCGTCTTCGACGGCACCGTCGCGGAGATCCGGGACCGCGAGGACCTCCTCGAAACGTACCTCTCCGTGGGGAGCGCCGATGCCTGAGGAGCTCACCCTCCGCCCGTTCTTCTGGCGGGCGACGCGGCTCTTCCCGGAGACGGAGGTCGTCTCGCGCACCCACGACGGGGTCGACCGCTACACCTACGCCGACTTCGGCGACCGCGTCCGGCGGCTCGCGACCGCGCTCGCCGACCTCGGCGTCGAGCCCGGCGACCGCGTCGGGACGCTCGGGTGGAACACGCACCGACACCTCGAGGCGTACTACGCGGTCCCCCTCTCCGGCGCACAGCTTCACACGGTGAACCTCCTCTTGCAGGAGGACAACGTCGAGTACATCATCAACGACGCCGCGGACGACGTGTTGATCGTCGACCGCGACGCGGTGGCGATCCTCGACCGCCTGTGGGACCGGATCGACGGCGTCCGCGAGGTCGTCGTCATGGACGATACGGTGCCGGAGACGGAGGCGGACCTGCCGCTGTCGGCGTTCGAGGAGCTGATCGCGGACGCCGACCCGATGGAATCGTGGCCCTCGCTCTCCGAGGACGACCCCGCCGGGATGTGTTACACCTCCGGCACGACGGGGCAGCCGAAGGGCGTCGAGTACACCCACAAGATGATCTACGCCCACGCGATGATGGTGATGACGCCCGCCGCACTCGACATCGCCGAGGACGACGTGGTGATGCCGGTCGTCCCGATGTTCCACGTGAACTCCTGGGAGTTCCCGTACGCCGTGACGATGGCGGGCGCGAAGCAGGTGTACCCGGGGCCGTCCCCGGACCCCGCCGACCTCGTCGAGCTGATCGAGGAGGAGGGCGTGACGCTCACCGCCGGGGTCCCGACGGTGTGGATCGACGTGCTCGACCACTTGGACGAGCACGGCGGCGACCTCTCCTCGCTCGAACGCATCGTCGTCGGGGGGAGCGCCGCGCCGCGGGAAGTGATGCGCCGGTACGAGGACGAACACGACGTGACGATCGAACACGCGTGGGGGATGACCGAGACGATGAGCATCGGCTCGGTCTCGCGGCCGGCCTCCGGAACCGCGGACGGCGACCGCGAGGCGGAACTCGACAAGCGGGCGAAACAGGGGCTGCTCTCGCCCGGGCTGGAGATGCGGGTCGTCGGAGACGACGGCGAGCCGATCGCCTGGGACGGCGAGGCGTTCGGCGAGCTGCTCGTCCGCGGGCCGACGGTCGTCGGGGAGTACTACGACCGCCCGGAGGCCAACGAGACGGACTTCGTCGCGGCCGAGGACGGCGGCGCGCGCTGGCTCCGCACCGGCGACATCGCCACCGTCGACGAGGACGGGTACATTGAGGTCGTCGACCGCGCCAAGGACGTGATCAAGTCGGGCGGCGAGTGGATCTCCAGCATCGAGCTGGAGAACGCGCTGATGGCGCACGACGACGTCGCCGAGGCCGTCGTGATCGCGGCGCCGCACGAGCGCTGGCAGGAGCGGCCGCTGGCGTTCGTCGTGCCGAAGGCGGGCCGCGAGCTCGACGTGGACGCCGTCCGGGCGTTCCTCGAGGAGGAGTTCCCGCGCTGGTGGCTCCCGGACGACGTGCGGTTCCGCGAGGAGATCCCGAAGACCGCGACCGGGAAGTTCGACAAGAAGACCCTGCGGGAGACCGTCGAGGAGCCGGAGCTCCCGTACGCCCCGGGCGAGGGGGGCGGCGAATGAGCGGCGACGACGCGCCGTCGGCCGACGGAGACGGGGCGGACGCCGCCGCCCCGACGCCGGGCGACGCGCTCCCGGACCTCTCGGGGAAGGTCGCCGTCGTCACCGGCGGCGGGCGCGGGATCGGGCGCGCCGTCACCCTCGGGCTGGCCGTCGTCGCCGGGCCCGTGACGGCCCTGCTCGCGGTGCCGATGTGGCTGCTCGGCTTCCTCCACGC
>UEZU01000007.1_pt1 | contig 37081 bp, 41 predicted proteins | sample 1903801 | NCBI WGS metagenome assembly UEZU01 (sample SAMEA4776353, study PRJEB27445) | saltern metagenome | biome: Hypersaline environment; feature: solar saltern; material: Pellet | place: Spain | collected 2012-08 | depth 0 m | reverse complement strand
CGGGTTCGGCGACGAGGACGTGCTGTTCACCATCGGGTACAACCGCCCCCACCAGCTGTGGGCGTGGATCGCCGCGCAGTCGCTCGGCGGGATGGCGGCGCCGAACTACGAGGACATGCTGCCGGAGGACATCGAGAAACAGCTCCGGCTGCTCGAACCCGAGGTGGTGTACGCCGAAGACCAGGAGATGGTGGACAAGCTCCTCCTCGTCTCCGACGACGTGCCCTCGCTGTCGACGATCATCTACCGGGACGACAAGGGCATGTTCCGGTACGAGAACGGCGAGAAGACCGGGCCGGGCGACCCCGAGATCGTCGCCTACGAGGACGTCGAGGAGCGCGGCCGCGAGCGCCGCGAGTCCGGCGACGTGCCCGACGACTACCTCGCGTCCGAGATCCAGGCCGTGCCCGCGGAGGCGACCGCGATGCTCGCGCCCACGTCGGGGACGACGGGGATGCCGAAGCGCGTCCGGCTCTCGCATTTCAACCTCGTGAACCTCGCCAACGCGGCCATCGACATCGACCCGCTGCCGAAGGAGTCGGACTACTTCTCGTACCTCCCGATGGCGTGGGTGGGCGAGCAGATGATCCTCCTCGCGGCCGCGTTCGTCGCCGGGTGGACCGCGAACTTCCCGGAGCAGCCCGAGACCGAGGAGGAGGACCTCCGGGAGATCGGCCCGGAGATCATCTTCTCGTCGCCGAAGCGGTACGAGGCGTGGGTCGCGGACGTCAAGGCGAAGATCGAGAACACCTCGCGGTTCAAAGGCTGGGTGTACGACAAGGCGATGAGCGTCGGCGAGAAGTACGCCGAGTACGTCATCGGCGAGAAGAACGACGAGGAGCCCCCGGCGTGGCTGCGCGGGGCCCAGTGGCTCTCCTACTGGGTGGCGTACCGCCCGATACTCGACAAGATCGGACTGAAGCGCGCGAAGAACGTCTACACCGGCGGCGGTCCCCTCGGCGAGGACCACTTCGAGTACTACCACGCGATGGGCGTCCCGCTCAAACAGATCTGGGGGCAGTCCGAGGTCTGCGGGTTCGTGACGATGCACCGCGACGACGACGTTCAGGTCGAGACGGTCGGCGAGGTGTTCCCGAACGTCGAGGTGGGGATCACGCCGGGCGGCGAACTGCTCGTGCGCGGCCCGGTCGTCACCTCCGGCTACTACGGGATGCCGGAGAAGACCGAGTCGGCGTTCGAGGACGGCTGGCTCCACACCGACGACTTCGGCGCGCTCACCGACGACGACCACGTCCGGATCTTCGACCGGATGGACGACGTCTTGGAGATGACCGACGGCACCGCCGTCGCGCCGATCAGCGTCGAGACGAAGCTGAAGTTCAACCCCTACGTGAAGGAGGCGATGGTCGTCGGCGACGACCGCGCGGAGCTCACCGCGGTCCTGAACATCCGGTACGACAACGTCGCCGAGTGGGCCGACCAGCGCGACATCCAGTACGCGGGCTACCGCGACCTGACGCGGAAGGAACCGGTCTTGGAGCTGCTCCGCGGCGTCGTCGCGGAGACGAACGAGGACTTGGACAACCCGATCCGGCGGTTCGTGCTCCTGTTCAAGGAGTTCGACGCCGACGACGGGGAGCTCACCCGCACCGGGAAGCTCCGCCGCGAGGTCGTCGTCGAGCGATACGGCGACCTCGTGACGGCGCTGTACGACGGCAGCACGGAGGTAGAGATGGAACTCACGATCACGTACCAAGACGGCAGAGAGTCCGAGGAACACGGCGTCATGCGCATCGTGGACGTGGACCAGCCGGTCCTCGACGACGAGCGCGAACTGGAGGTGAGCTAGATGGTCAACTGGGTCACGCTCATCGACATCTCGCTGAGCGGCCTCGGACTGGGCGCGCTGTACGCGCTCGTGGCGATGGGCTTCTCGCTCATCTACAAGGTGACCGGCGTCCTGAACTTCGCGCAGGGCCAGATCGCGATGGTCGGCGCGTACGGGGTCGTCATCTTCGGCACGGCCACCGTGCTCCCGGCGGCGATACCGGCGTGGGCGGCGGTGCTCGTGACGGTCCTGCTCGGCGTCGTTCTCGGGCTGGCGCTCGAACGCGTCGTGTTCCGCCAGTTCATCGGCGAGCCGGTGTTGTCGGTGATCATCGTGACGCTGGCGCTCGGCAGCATCCTCGAGGGGGTCATCTTCTTCCTGTACGGGCAGAACGCGCAGGCGTACCCCGAGGCGCTGACGTTCGGCGGCCAGCTCAGTCTCCCGCTCGGCACGTCGATACAGGCGGCGTACGCCGTCGCCGTCGCCATCGCGCTGGTCGTCGTCGCCGTGCTGATGCTGTTCTTCCGGCGGACCGTCACCGGGTCGATCCTCCGGGCGTCCGCCAGCGACGAGCAGGCCGCGATGGTGCTCGGCGTCTCCATCGAGCGCACCATCGCGCTCGCGTGGACGCTCTCCATCGCCATCACCGCCATCGGCGGCATCCTGCTGGCGACGTCCAGCGGCGGGGCGGCGGTCTCCATCGAGAACACGGGGATCATCATCTTCGCCGCCGTCGTGTTGGGCGGACTGGACAGCATCCCCGGGGCGTTCATCGGCTCGATCGTCGTGGGCGTCCTCCAGGAACTCGGGTCGTACTACCTCGTGGGCGGCACCGCGGTGTACGTCCCGTTCACGGACATCCAGGCCAACTTCGGCGCGGGCTTCGGCGAGATCCTGCCGCTCGTGCTCCTGCTCGTCGTCATCCTGGTGAAGCCGTACGGCCTGTTCGGGACCGAGCGGATCGAGAGGCTCTGACCATGACGGGACACAGATCGCGCGCCACGCGGCGCTCCGACGGTGCATCGACGACTCGAACGGCCGCGGCCGACCGGGGGTGGTCGCATGCCCTGCGGTGAGTACTTCACCGACTACGAGTCGCGGATGGGGCTGGTCCGGTGGCGGACGCAGAAGATCGCCCTCGCCGTGGGCCTGCCGATCCCGTTCATCGCGCCGTTCCTCCTCGGCGGCGGCACGACCACGCTGTTGACGCAGGCGTACATCTTCGCCATCGCGGTGTTGGGGCTGAACGTCATCCTCGGCTACGCCGGCGAGATCGTGCTCGCGCAGGGGGCGTTCATGGCCATCGGCGCGTACAGCACAAGCCGGCTGCTCGCCGTCGGCGCGGGGCTCTTCCCGGCGCTCGCGGTCGGCGGCCTCATCTCCGCGCTGGTCGCCGTCGGCTTCGGCCTGCCGTCGTTCCGCGTCAAGGGGTTCTACATCGCCATCTCGACGCTGGCGCTCCAGTTCATCGCCGAGGAGTGGTTCTTCGTGAACTCCCAGCTCGCCTTCATCCACGGCGGGACCACCCAGTCGCTGCCCTCGAACGTCGGGCTCGTCGGGTCCGTCGGCACGCTCGGCACGACCGTCGACAAGTACCTGCTCGCGCTGGTGCTCATGCTGGTGTTCGCGATGCTCTCTTTGAACCTCTCCCGGACCGGCATCGGGAAGACGTTCCGCGCCATCCACGAGAACGACCTCTCCGCGTCCGTCCTCGGCGTGAACGTCTTCAAGAACAAGCTGCTCGCGTTCGCCATCGGCGGGTTCATGATCGGCGTCGCGGGCGGCCTGTTCGGGTTCCAGATCGGCTTCATCAACGCCGAGTACTTCACGATCGGGCTCACCCTCGAACACTACGTCATGCTGCTGTTCGGGGGCCTCGGACGCGTCTGGGGGGCGCTGCTCGGCGTCGGCGTCGTCACGCTCGTTCAGGACTACCTCAACGACGGGCTGAACTTCCTCGCCGACCTCACGGGCACCAACGCGACCGCGCTGCTGCCGGTGTTCTTCGGCGCGATCATCATCGTCGTGCTCGCCGTCGAGCCGAAGGGGGTGTTGGCCGGGCTCGGCAAGATCAAGGAGTACTTGCGCACGTGGCCGTTCGCGTACTGAACGCGACGGCCCGCGGTCCGCGTCCCTATCGTTTCGGCCTCTCTTGACCGCGCACGCGTTTCCGTTACGGCGCCGCCCCGCGCGGGCGTCGCCCGCACCGTCTCCACACCGGTGACGGAGCTTTATGTGGCAGTTTGCCGTGTGTTAACGCGATGTACGACGACAGTACACTCGCGGCGGTGGGGGAGCAGCTGGAGCGGGTCGCCGACCGCGACTTCTACGCCGAGAAGTTCGCGGACGCGGGCGTCGACCCGACGGCGGTGGACTCGTGGGCCGACTTCCGCGCCCTCCCGTTCACGACGGCCGCCGAGCTCGAGGCCGACTTCGAGGACGCGCCGCCGAGCGGGTCGCTGTACGACGGCGCGGCGATGGTCACGTTCTCGCCGATGGGCGAGCGGCTCCGGCCGGTGTTCGACACGGCCGACGACCTCGACGGGCAGGCGGCCGCCAACGCCGAGGTGCTCGAACGCGCCGGCATCGAGCCGGGCGACCGCGTCGTCAACACGTTCGGCTACGAGCTGTTCGGCACCGGCTACGTCCTCCACCGGGCGCTCGAACGCCTCGGCGCGGAGGTGTTCCCGCTCGGTCCCGGCGACTCCGAGCAGGCCGCCGCGACCATCGAGGCGTACGACGTGGACGCCGTCGTGGGCAACCCGAGCTTCGCGCTGAAGATCGGCGCGGAGGGCGGCTCGGTCGACACGTTCGTCGGCGCCGGCGAGCCGTTCACCTCGATCCCCGGCCGCCGCGAAGCGGTCAAGGACGCGCTCGACGCGTCCACGGCGGTGGACTACTTCGGCACGCGACACATCATGCCCGTGGCCGCCGAGACCGCCGCCGAGGACGGGCTCCGCGTCCGCGACGACTACGCCGTCGTGGAGGTCGTCGACCCGGACACCGGCGAGGCCTTAGACGCCGGCGAGCGCGGGGAGGTCGTCGTGACACACCTCCGGAAGGAGGGCATCCCGCTGGTGCGCTACCGGACCGGTGACCTCGCCGAACTGGCGGTTCGGGACGGGACCGTCGTGTTGCCCGACGGCGTCATCGGTCGCACGGACGAGCGGCTGAAGGTCAAGGGCGTGAAGGTGTACCCGGAGAGCGTCGAGACCGTGCTGGCCGGCTTCGAGGGGTTGACCGGCGAGTACCGCGTCGAGGTGTCGCAGCCGGAGACCACCGACCGCCTCGTCGTGGTCTGCGAGGGCGAGGCCGACGTCGACGAGCTGCGCGCGGCGCTCGGCGATCGCCTCATCGTGACGCCCGACGCCGTCGAACTGGTCGCGGACCTCGACGATCCCGGCGTCGTGGACGAGCGGTACTGAGCGCACGGCGGGCCCCACGGACACCCGCCGTCACCGACGAAGCGACGCCGTCCCTCAGTCGTCGCCGAGGAAGCGCCGCGCGGTTCGAGAGAAGATGTCACGCTGGGCCGCAACCGGGAGGTCCCGGGAGAGCAGGTGTTCCCGCTCCCGGGCGTAGGGATACGGGATGTTCGGGTAGTCCGACCCGTACATGACCGACTCGGAGAGCTCGATCAGCGTGTCGTCGTCGACGCTCGCGGGGTCGAAGTCCATGTACGTCTCGGCCACGCTCGACATGGCGAAGGTGGTGTCGAGGAAGACGTTGTCGTTGTCGCGGGCGAGCCCGACGAACGCGTCGACCTCGTACGCGCCCATGTGCGCGGCGCACACCCGCACGTCGGGGTAAGAGGCGAGGAACGACTCGAAGCGTTCGACGCCGACGTGGGGGCTGTCCTCGAACATCGGCGCCGTCCCGGCGTGGAGCACGACCGGCGCGTCGCGGGCGGCGACGACCTCGTAGGCCGGGTCGAGCCGCGGGTCGTCGGCCGCGAACCCCTGAACCGGGAGCTGGAGCTTCAGGCCGCGCGCGCCGGCGTCGAAGGCGTCGGAGACGACGGTCCCCGGATCGTCGTCGGCGGCGTGGACCGTGGCGAACGGGACCGCGCGGTCGGACGCCGCGGCGGCGTCGATCACCCACTCGTTGAGGTCGGCGGCCGCCCCCGGACGCGCGGCGTACGGGAGCGCGGCGTACCGCTCGACGCCCGCGTCGGCCAGCGTCGCCTCCATCCGCTCGCGGTCGGTCGGGTGGTCGAACGCCCAGCCGGCGTCGTCGCCGAGCGCCTCCCGGATGGCGGCCATCAGGCGCTCGGGCATCAGGTGGACGTGGGCGTCCACGACGCCGTCGACGGGGAACTCAGTCATCGGTGAGCTTGTAGACGCCCGTGCCGGTCGCGCAGACGGCGTCCCCGGACTCGACTTCGACGCTCGCCACGCCGATGTCGGCACCGCGGCGGTCCACCGTGGCCGTCGCGTACAGCGGCTCGCGGCCGGCGGCCTCGAGGTAGTTCACGCGGAGGTCGACGGTCGGGGTGTACGCCTCGCGACCGCCGACGAAGACGGCGGCGCCGGCGAGGTCCACGAGCGCGCTGACGACGCCGCCGTGGAGGACGCCGAGGTCGGGGTTCCCCACGAGCCCGGGGTCGAAGGGGAGCTTGACCCTGGCGCGGTCGGGAGTCACGGAGAGCACCTCGAGGCCGTGTCGCTGGTGAAACGGGATGTCCCCGTACAGCCGCTCGACGACCGCCGTCCGGTCGGCCGCACCCGAACTCCTCGTCCCCCGCCGGTCGCCCTCGCCGGTGTCACTCGGGTCGGCCATGCGTGTGCCAACGGACAGCACGCCCCCGCATAAATCAACCGCCGCGGCACCGAGACCGTCCGAGTCGACCGCGAGCGGCGCAACGGCGCGCGGTCCGGGGGAACGGCTTTGTGGTCGCGGCGCGCGTCTGCCGGTATGAACGACGACGCGATGCGGCGGTTCCCCGTGCCCGACTACGAGGACCTCCCCGAGGACCTCCGCGAGCGCATCGACGAGGAGACCGAAGACGCCGGATTCACGCCGAACGTGTTCTCGGCGTTCGCGTACAAGCCCAGTCACTTCCGGGCGTTCTTCGCGTACTACGACGCGCTCGTGACGGACACGCCGCTCGCCCGCGAGGAGGTCGAGATGATCGTCGTCGCGGTGTCGGGCGCGAACGGCTGCCTCTACTGCGTCGTCGGCCACGGTGCGCTCTGTCGCATCTACGCCGGCGCGCCGAAGCTCGCCGACCAGCTCGCCACGAACCACCGACAGGCCGACGTGTCCGATCACCACATGGCGATGCTGGACTTCGCCGTCAAACTCACCGAGTCCCCCGGCGCCGTGACGGGCGAGGACGTCCAGCGACTCCGAGACGCCGGCTTCTCGCCGGAGGAAGTGTGGGACGTGGCCTCGGTCGCGGCGTTCTTCAACCTCTCTAACCGCATGGCGACCGTCGCGGACATGCGCCCGAACGACGAGTTCTACGCGATGGGGCGCGGCGACTGACCGCTCCCGCGAGGGGCCGGCGTCCCGGTGTCGCCGTCTCGACGGCGGCCCGCGCTCGCCCGTATAAATGCCTCGCGACCGGTCCGGAACGCGTTTGAACCCCGGCGGTCTCGAATCGATCATGCGGGAAGTGACGTTTCGGATCCACCACGCTGGGGAGCCGGAGTGCGAGGTGAGCGCGCGCCACCCGGAGGTGCGGTACCGGTCCGTCTCGTCGATGACGGGCAGCGGCTCCGAGCGCAAGCGGATCGCCGAGCTCACCGGCCCGACGGCCGAGATCGAGGCGTTCGTCGAGGAGTTCCGCGAGTTCGACCTGGTCGTCTCCGCGGAGCCGCTCGCGCCGATCGAGGGAACGCACGCGTACGTCGCCCTCACGATCGACGTCTCGGCGGCCGACTGGGAGGGGATCAGCGAGCGGTTCTCGCGGCTGGGGATCCACTACCGGATGGGCACGACCATCTCCGGCGGCGTCGAGCGCTGGACGGCGTACCTCGAGGACGGCGACGACCTCTCGGCGGTGATGCGGGAGCTCGAACGCGGCGGCAACGAGGTTAAATTGGCGCGGAACGTGGAGCTGGCCTCCATCGAGCGCTCCCCGCAGCTCCCCGCCTCCGGCCTCCTCGACGGCCTCACCGACCGGCAGCGGGAGGTGCTCGCGACAGCGATCGCCGCGGGCTACTACGACCACGGCGGCGGCGTGGGCGTCGAGGAGGTCGCCGCCGAGCTGGGGCTCGGCTCCACGACCGTGTGGGAACACCTCTCCCGCGCCGAGTCCGCGGTGATGAACGCGCTGTTCGACCGCTTCGCCGAGGGCGAACCGGCGGGCACCGTTCGCGGGGCCGACCAGACGGATCCGTCGTGAGCGGGGCCAGACCAACGCTTTTGTAGCTCCGGGACGCACCGCCGCGTATGGACGAGGGAACGGTCACCGTGCCGGACGAGCAGTACGAGCGGCTCGCGGCCCTCGCCGCCGCCCGCGGCGTGAGCCCCGAGACGCAGCTGGCCCGGCTCATCGACGACGCGTACGCCGGCCTCGACGCCGACGGCGACGCCCCCGAGTCGCTACCCCTCGGCGTCTGCGACGGCTCCGACGGGGAGTGATCCGGGCGGCGGACCGGGACGGGTCCGTGAGCCGCCGCGCCGGGCTCGACCGTGACCGACCGATTTTACGCCGAGCTCCGGCCCGTTAGGACACGCTCGCCGATTCCGGACCGGCGCTCACACCGAACCGATTTTCGCGGCGGCACCCGTACCGCCGACGGAGATGCCCGACGAGAGGACCTGTCCCGACTGCGACGAGCCGCTCGAACGGATGGAGCTACAGGGGACCGACGCCCTCGGCGAACTGTCGATCGCCTCCCCGTCGACGGACGACGGGTTCCTGAGCGGCGTCAGGGCGGCGGAGATCCTGACGCCGGTTCCGTACGTCTGTCCAGAGTGCCGACGGACGCTCCTGTACGCCGAGGAGTAGCCGCGCCGCGCCCGTCGCCGTCACTCGTCGTAGGGCCACCGTCCGCCCGTCTTCAGCTCCTCCACGTAGCCCTCGTCGATGGCGTCGCGGACCGACTCCCGCGAGCGGTGGGTCGCGCCGACCTCGCCCGTCGCGAACCGGTAGACGGCCGCGGCGACGAGCGTCGCCACCTCGCGGAGGTCCCGCGAGTCGAGCTTGTCGAGCGTGTCGGCGTGGGTGTGGCCCCAGCCGCGGCCGGACTGGTCGCTCGTCGTCGACGCCATCACGGCCGGGATCCCCTCTTGGACGAACGCCCACTGGTCGCCGTGCGGGGAGATCGTCTCGCCGGTCGCGAGGGGGGCGTCGAACGCGTCCGCGACCGCCTCGAACGTCTCGCGCATCCCGTCGAACCCGTTCGTCCCGACGCGGAGGTTCCGGGAGCTACACGCGCCGTCGAGGTTCACCACGCAGGCGATCTCCTCGCGCGGCGTGGTCTCCGCGGCGTGATACGCCCCCCACAGCCCGATCTCCTCCGAGCCGAAGGTGACGAGCCGCACCCGCGTGTCGAGGTCGTCCTCGACGGTCGCGAGCAGGCGACCGACCTCCGCGACGAGCGCCGATCCCGCCCCGTTGTCGTTGGCCCCGTCGCTCACGTCGTGTGCGTCGACGTGCGCGGTGAGGTACACCGCCTCCTCGGTGTTCGGGCCGAGCTCCGCGACCGCGTTCACCGACGTCGTCGGCTCGTTGCGGCAGTCGACGTCGAGCGAGACGGTCGGGCGGTCGCCACCCTCCGTGTCGCCGCCTTCCGCGGTTTCGGCGAGCCGCGCGAGCCGGTCGCCGACCTCCTTCGAGACGCCGACCGCGGGGATCGGGCCCGGTCGGTTGTGGTAGCCGATCTCGCCGGTGGGCGGGAGCGCCCCCTCGATGTGGTTCCGGAAGACGAACCCGACCGCGCCGCGCTCGGCCGCCGCGACGTACTTCTCCATCCGGTGGATCCACCGGTCGTGGCTCTCGGGCGTGCGCGAGGAGGCCATCGCTACCGCGCCGTCGAGGTCGTCCTCGGCGGCCGCGAACTCCTCGTCGGTCCCGTCGCCGACGTCGACGAGCGGGGCGCTCACCTCGCCGCTCGGTGTCCCGGGCAGCGCGATCACCTCGTGGGAGTTCTCGTGGCGGCGCTCGACCGCCCCGGACACCGACAGCGACGACTCGCCGCGCCACCAGCCGGGGATCTCGAACTCGTCGAGGCCGGCGTTCCGCAGTCCGGCCGCCTCGAACGCTTCGACGACCCGCTCTGCCCCGCGGCGCTCGCCGGTCGACCCGGCCATTCGGTTCCCGACGTCCGTCAGGTCCGTGAGAAGGTTCCACCCGAAGTCGCTCGTCCGCGCGTCGCCCACGACGCGGTCCGGTAGCTCCGTCATACCCACTGGTTGGGCCGCGCGCGAAAAGGGGTTGCGGGAGGCGGAGCCCGCCCGGCTCACTTCCACTCGTCGGCGTCTTCGGCGGCCTGCATCTCCCCCTTGGCGCGTCTCGGGGTCCGCCGAAGCGTCGTCGCTAACACGGCGGCGGAGAAGCCCCCGACGAGCGCGAGCACGAACGCACCGGGGATCGGCCCCACCGCCGCGGTCGCGACGACGCCGCCGCCGGTGGGGGTGAACACGGTGAGCCTGACGACCCACGCGGCGATGAGCACGGAGAACAGGGGAGCGTACACCCGCCGGAGCCGGCGAGACACCGCCTCGACGGTCGACATCTTGATCGTCGGCTCGCGGAGGTCCTCGCTCAGCAGCGCCCGCCAGTTCGACTGCTCGACGCCCTCGGGGTCGAGCGCGTTCGCGAACACGTTCTCCTCCAAGAGCCGCACGCGCGACCGCCAGACGTCGAAGGTCCGGTACCGCCGCGTCTCGATGCCGAGGAAGACGCTGAGCATGACGAGGCCGATGAGCAGCACGTAGTGCGGCCGCGACTCGTTCGAGAAGGTCCACGTGAGCAGCGACGCGGTCACCACCACCGCCCAGTTGGTCGTGCGGTCGATGCGGGTCCGCCACGAGCTCGTCCGGCCGAGCTCGCCGCGGTAGGCGTGGCCCATCAGCGAGAGGAAGTCTGACCGGTCGCCCGCGGCCTCGGCGGCGACCTCGCGCTCCTCCCGGGACCCGGGGTCGAAGTCCTCCGACGGTTCCGACATACTCTCCCGCACCGGGGCGGGACTCGTAAAAGGGGGACACGGACCGCCGACGGGACCGGCCCGTCAGGCGGGGTCCGGCGCGGTCACCTCGACCGACACCGCGGCGGGGTCGACGCCGATCCGCGCGAACTGCGTCCGGACGTGGTCGCGGGCCGCCTCGACCGCCTGATCGCGGGTGTCGAACCCGCGGGGCATCGGCTCCTCGAAGGCGACGCGGATCTCCTCGCCGTCGACGACGAGCGGCGAGCCGCCGCTCTCGACCTCGTAGAACGAGTCGCAGACCCACACGTACGGCGCGTCCTCGTCGGGCGCGCCCTTGTACGCGGGCGGCTCCTCACCGCGTTCGAACACCGTCCCGGTGAGGTCCGTCCCGCCGCCGCTACCGCGAACGAGTATCATAGGACACGTACGAGGCCGAGCCGGATAAGGCCCCCGTGACCGGTCGCGCAGGGCCGGTCGGCGGCGAATCGGCGCCCCGGCGCGCGAGGGCAAACGCTTTCGGCCCGGCGACCGGTGGATCCGCCATGACGCTGGAGGATTTCACCGAGTTCACCGGTGACGGCGACGGCGACGGCGGCTCCCCGGACGAGGCCGATGATGGGAGCGACGCCGCGGTCGGACCCGGCGGCGAGTCCGCCGCCGACGGGGGGAGCGCGGCGGGCGCGGCCCCCTCGGACGCGCCCGAACCCGACGCGAACGGCGACCGCGAGGGCGACGCGTTCGCCGACTACGAGGCGACCCCTGCCGGGAGCGACGCGGGGCTCGGCGTCGTGTCGGTGTCGCAGGGGCTCCGCGTCGCCGAGGAGGAGGACGAGACGTCGCTGAAGGCGTTCGTCACCACGGGGAACCGCGAGTCCGTGCGGCTCGGGAAGTACCTCCTGATCCCGTACCCGGACGGCGAGCGGCTGTTCTGTCGGATCACGGGGCTGGAGTACGCCCAGGAGTTCCAGTCGGACGACGCGACCGAGATCCACGCCCGCCGGCAGATGCGCCGCGACGAGTTCGCCGAGCGCGACTACAAGTTCGTCGCCGACTTGGAGCCGATGTCCGTCGTCTACGGCCAGGGCGAGGGGATGAAACGCCGCATGACGGACCGCGTGCCGAAGCCGGGCGCGGTCGTCGAGGAGGCGGCCGACGACGCCGAGATCAAGACGGGGCTGAAGATCCCCGACGACGGCGTCTTCCTCGGCCACCTCTCCGTCGGCGGCGAGAAGGTCCGCACCGCGGCGGAGCCGCCGACAGTCGACTACCGCGTGAAGGACGACTACGGCGACGGCGACCCGCTCGCGTTCCGGCACACGCTCGTCGCCGGCGGCACCGGGTCCGGGAAGACCCACGCCTCGAAGAACGTCCTGCGGCAGTACCTCGATTCGGACCGGACGTACCCGATGGGGGACGGGCGCGAGTCGCGGATGGCCGTCGTCCAGTTCGACCCGCAGGACGAGTACGCGCAGATGCACGACGACAACCCCGACCTCGACGACGCGTTCGCGCGCCGGCTGGAGCGCGAGGGAATCGCCCACGGGGGTCACGACGACACCGTCGCGCTCGTGCCCCGCGTCGCGAACGCGACGTACCCCGGCGAGGGCCACCGCGCCGAGCGCGTCGAGTTCACGATCCCCTTCTCGCTGGCCCGGGACATGCCGTGGCTGGTGGCCGGATCCGGGCTCAACGACAACCAGTACCCGGCGCTACTGACGCTGCTGAACCGCTTCTTCGACGACTACGGCGACGCGGGGACGTACAGCCAGTTCCTCTCGTACCTCGACGACCCGGCGCTGAAAGAGGAGCTCCACGAGAGCGGCCGGATCCACGAGGCGACGTTCGACGCCGTCAAGCGTCGGGTCCGCGGGGTCCCGAGCGGCGTGTTCGATCAGGACGCGAAGCCGATCACCGAGCTCGACCACACGCTGGTGCGCCCCGGCGGGCTCTCCGTCGTCCCCACCTACCACCTGCCGACCTCCCGGCAGAAGGAGATCGTCGTCCTCGCGGTCGCGGGGCTGCTCGTCGACGACAAGCTCTCGAACGACCCCGCCAGCGACCGGATCAAGGAGACGCCGCTGTTAGTCGGGATGGACGAGGCGCACAACTTCCTCGCCGACGCCGACAACGTCCAGGCCCAGAAGGTGGTCCAGAAGTTCACGGAGGCCGCGAAGCAGGGCCGCAAGGAGCGGCTCGGGCTCTTCCTCATCACGCAGGACCCGCAGGACGTCGCCGAGTCGGTGTTCAAGCAGGTGAACACGAAGATAGTCCTGAACCTCGGCGACGAGGACGCCATCTCCAGCGTCAACATCCCGTCGAACCTCGCCGGGAAGGTCCCGTACATGGAGAAGGGACAGATGGTCGTCTACTCGCCGGACAACTCCGAGCCCGTCGAGCTGATCGGCCTCTCGGAGTGCGTGACGCGGCACGACTGACGGCGGCGTCCCGCTAGACCCGCACGACCAGCGTGTCGGCGAACCGGTCGCCGAGCCGCTGGTTGTCGCGCGAGTCGGCGATGAACACGACGCCCGCGAGGACCAACAGGATCGAGCCGCCGCCGATCACCTTCGTGAGGTTCCGCACGACGGCGGCGCGCGCGGAGACGTCGCCGCCGTCGGCCTCCACGACTCTGATTCCGGCGACCCACTTCCCCGGGGTCCGCCCCCAGACCGCCTCCGGGACGACGTACCAGCCGACCGAGACGAGGAGGAACGCGAGGAGCCCGAGCGGGTCCGCGGCGACGCCGGCGACCCCCGAGACGACCGCGGCGACCACGAGGCTCGCGACGATGTCGACGAGCCAGGCGCCGCCGCGCGCGGTGACCGACGCCAGCTGCGACCGCGCGTACGGCTTGCTCATGTGGCCCGGTGACCCGCGGTCCGGCAAGTGCCTTGTGACCGCCCCCGTCGCGCGCCGCGTCGTGGATTGTCGCCGCCCCGGAGTCGCCGCCGCCCTTTTTGACCCGAGGCGGCGAACCGACGCGTATGTCCAAGCGCATCCTCGTCGCGGTCGACGGGTCGTCGGAGGCGATCGAGGCGTTACAGTTCGCCGCCACCGAGTGGCCGGACGCCGAGCTCACGGCGCTCCACGTCATCAACCCCGCCGACTCGGCGACCGGCGCCGACGGCGGGTTCCCGGGGGCGTCCGACCAGTGGTACAAGAGCGCCAAACAGCGCGGCGAGCGGACGCTCTCCGAGGCGACCGAGGCGGTCGACCGCGACGTCGAGACGCGGCTGGAGGTCGGCCGCCCGACAAAGACGATCCTCGGCGTGGCCGGCGGCGAGGAGCCGGCCGGCGGCGACGGGGACGCCGGTGAGCCGTTCGACCACCTCGTGCTGGCGAGCCGGGGGCGCACCGGCCTCTCGCGGGTCCTCCTCGGGAGCGTCGCCGAGGGCGTGGTCCGCCGCGCCGAGGTGCCGGTGACCGTCGTCCGCTGAGCGACCTCCGAGCGGGGTCTGCGGCTACTCCTCGGCGCGCTCGGCCGAGACCACCTCGCCGACCATCGACCAGCCCCCTTCGTCGGGCCCCGAGCGGCCGAGCAGGATCCGCTCGTAGCCCTCGGAGCTGATCAGCCGGAAGTCGGCCTCGGGGTCGGCGTCGGTCCGAACGCCCTCGCCGCGGAACTCCCGCTGGAAGAACTCCGTCGACGAGAACTCGTAGACGCCGGTCTCGCCGGAGTCGAGTTCGAGCCGCACCGGTCGGGGTTGGACGTTGTGGATCCGCTTCGCGATCGGATTGAGATCCGGCATGTCGGCGTCTCCGTCCGGTTCGGGCATAAGTGGACGGCTCCGCCGGCGGCGATCGGACCGCGGTCGCGGGGGCGCTGCGGCCGTTCGCCGCGCTGTCCACCTTCGCCGCGGTGTTCCCCGGTCGCCGTGCCGTCTCCGTTCGCCGTACTAGTTTAAGCCGTCTGAGCGCGTTCGGACGTGGGATACACCATGATAGAAGCGTCACTCAACTACCTTCGCGACGGCGACGACGCACTCGTCACGACCCTGATCGGCGGCGTCCTGCTCCTCGCGAGCCCGCTCCTGATCCCGTCGTTCCTCGTGCTCGGGTACCTCGCGCGCGTCATCCGGCGGACAGCCGACGGCGACGACGAACCGCCGGCCTTCGACGAGTGGGGCGACCTCCTCGTCGAGGGGCTGAAGGCGTTCGCGGTCACGTTCGTCTACTCGCTCGTCCCCCTCGCGGTCCTCGCGGTCGCCGCCGCGTTCGGCGTCGGCGCCGCCGTCCTCGGCTCCGCCGAGGGCGCCGGCGGCCTCCTCGGCGGCCTGGTCGGCGGGCTGGTGGCGCTGGCGCTCGTCGTCGTCGCGCTCGCCGCCTCGCTCGCCGGCCTCTACGTCACCCCGGCCGCGCTGGCCGCGGTCGCCGAGTCGGGGCGCGTCGGCGACGGCTTCGCCCTCGGCACGCTCTGGGGGATCGTCACGAAGCGGGCGTACGCCGTCGGCTGGCTCACCGCCGCCGCCGTGGTGTTCGCCGGCGCGCTGGCGATCGGCGTCCTCTCGATCGTTCCGGTGTTGGGGACGATCGCCGGATTCTTCGTCCAGTTCTACGCCGTCGTCGCCGCGGCCGCCATCATCGGCTGGACGTGGACCGACGTGCGACCGGTGACGGCCGAGCCGACCGAGGCCGAGCCTGCGGAACGACCGGTCGTGTAGGCGGCCGCTCCCGGAGGCGGTCGCTCTTGGAAACGGTCACTCCCGTGGACGGTCGGTGAGAAACGGACGGCGTCGGAAGAGGGCGGCCGCGGGCGTTACTCGTCGAGGACGTCGTCGTACTCGCCGGCGTCGACGCGGTCGTCGAACGTCCGGGCGTCCTCGCCCTCGATGGTGACGCCGAGGGAGGCGCAGGTGCCGCCGACTTCCTTGGCGGCCGCCTTCGTGTCGTACGCGAGCAGGTCGCTCGACTTCTGCTCGGCGACCTTCTTCACCTGCTCGATCGACATGTCGGCGACGAAGTTCTCCTGGGGCTCGCCGGAGCCGGTGTCGAAGCCGGCCTCGTCCTTGATGAGCTCCGCGGTGGGCGGCACGCCGACCTCGATGGTGAAGGAGCCGTCGTCGTCGTACTCGACGGTGACGGGCACCTCCATGCCGTCGAAGGCAGCGGTCTCGTCGTTGATCTCCGCGACGACGTCCTGGACGTCCACCGGCGTCGGTCCGAGCTCGGGACCGAGCGGCGGGCCGGGGTTGGCCTGCCCGCCGGGGACGAGCGCTTCGATAGTTCCAGCCATGTCCGTACGAACCCGTCGCCGACTTTTAACGGTTGTTCTTTCGGGCAGGGGGCGATAGCGGTTCGCATACGGCGTCCCGACGCCCCGCCGGAGGCGGTTCCCGCCCCGCCGCTCGGGCGGCGACGAGCGCGGCTACGCGTCGGTCGCGACGGGGTCGCTCCCGCCGGCCTCGCCCGCGACGCGCCCCGGGAGGAACGTCCCGGTCTCTCGACGGACCCCGAGGAGGAGGACGCAGCCGGCCAAGAGCGGGAGAGCCGCGCAGGCGGCGTAGATCGGCGCGAAGCCGACCGCCTCGATGAGCGGGAGCGACACCAGCGGCCCGAGCCCGCCCCCGACGTCGCCGAGGACGTTGTTCGTCCCGGAGGCGCGGCCCATCCGCTCGTCGGGCGTGAGGTCCGCGAGCAGCGCCATCATCGGGCCGCTCGTCCCGCCCTGTCCCGCGCCGATGAAGACGCAGGCGAAGCCCAGGGAGAGGACCGATCCGGCCCGGGCGAGCAGCAGGAACCCGACGAACGAGACGACGAGGAAGACTAAGAGGATCGGCGTCCGCGAGTCGCGGGTGTCCGAGACGCGACCGCCGACGAGCATGAAGAACGCGGCCGAGAGGACGGTGCCGGCCATGAACAGCCCGGAGGTCCCCTGCGGGGCGAGGCCGAACAGCGAGATGTCGTTCGCACCGAGGAACAAGACGAGCGTGGAGAACAGCGCGCCGATGTACGCGAACATCAGTCCGAAGTTGACCAGCCCGACCGTCAGCGCCGGGACGGCGGTGTCGACCTCCCACGGCCTGATCGAGTCCCCGGAGCGGTCGCCGGTGACGTGCGTCTCCGGCACGTAGCGGTGCGCGACGACGCTTGCGGTGAGCGCGAACGCGGCGGCGACGGCGAACGCCGCGACGTTGCCCGCGAGCGCGGAGACGACCCCGCCGAGCACGAGGCCGGCCGGGAACCCCATGGTGATCCCGCCGCGGACGATCCCCATGTTCGTCCCGCGCGAGCCGCTGTCGGAGAGGTCGGCGGCGATGGTGTACGCGGTCGCGAACACCGCGGCCGAGCCGAGCCCCCAGAGGACGCGCGCGAGCAGGAACCACGCCTCGGGCGCGACGACGACCGAGAGCGCGGCGAACCAGTCCGCCGGTCCGACGACCCCGAGCGTCGGCAGCGAGGCGGCGAGCGGGCGGAGCGACTCGGCGGGCGGCATCGCCAGCGCGACGACGTAGCCGAGCGTGGCGATCCCCTCGACGAACAGGCCGACGACGAACGGCGTCCGCGTCCCGTACCGGTCGACGAGCGCGCCGGCGGGTGCGTTCGCGACGAGCCGGATCCACCGGTTCGCGGAGAGGATCGCACCGACCATGAACGCCGAGATACCGAGGACCGCGCCGAGGTTGGGGAGGATCGGGAAGACGACGCCGCCGCCGAAGCCGACGAAGAAGGTGCTCGCGATCACCGCGAGCAGCACCGGCGGCGGCCGCTCGAACCCGAGCCGGGTCATCCGCTCCCGTCGCCGGCCTCCGCGGACTCCTCGGCCGCTCGCTTGTCACTTCTGTCGGCCGCCTCCCCGTCCGTTCTGCCGGCCGCGTCGTCGTCAGTTCCGTCGGCCGCGTCGTCGTCGGGGTCGCCCCGCAGCGCGCCGATCGCCCCGTCGAGCGGCGGCAGTTCCACGCCCTCCGCGAGCAGGGGGCCGACGATCCGCCGGAGCGCCGCCTCGGCGACCTCGCGGGTGTACCCCGCCGTGTCGCCGTCGCGTTCGGCCCCCGCGAGGGTGATCTGCCTGGTCCGTGCGCCGTCGAGGGTCGCCACGAGCAGCGCCGCCGTCTCCTCGACGTCGACATCCCGGAAGACGCCCGCCTCGATCCCCTCCGTGAGGATGTCGGCGACCGTGCCCCGGAGGAGCCGGTCGCTGCGGGCCAACTGTTCGCGGATCCGCTCGTTGAACGGCCCCTGCGTGCGCAGCTCCAGCAGCGCGATGTGGAACGCCTCGCGGTCGGCCTCGTCGGGCGCGAACACGAACCACCCGACGAACTGGACCAGCCGGTCGACGGACGGGTCGTCGGCGCGGGCCGCGATCCGCTCTTCGGAGTCGGTGACGACGTAGTCTAAGAAGGCGACGAGCAGGTCCTCCTTCGTGTCGTAGTGGTAGTGGAGCAGCGACTTGCTCTTCGAACACTCGTCGGCGATGTCCTGCATCGTCAGGTCGGCGTAGCCGTGAGCGCGGAGGGCGCTGTACACCCCGTCCATGATCTCCGCGGCCGCGCTCGGCGAGTCGCTCATTGACTGACTGGTCAGTCAACGAACGGTAAATTCCTATCGGTCGGGGCCGTCGCGCGCGCAGCGCCGCTCGACGCGGCCCGTCGTCCGTGACGCGGGCGCTCCGTCGCCGTCGCTCGGCGGGTAGAAATCGGTCGAAAATCGATTCGCCTCGGGTGTCGTCTCCGACTTACAGACGGGTGACGTTCGTGGCGCGCGGACCCTTGTCCGCCTCCTCGATGTCGAACTCGACTTCCTGACCCTCTTCGAGGTCCGGGCCGCCGACGTCCTCCATGTGGAAGAACACGTCCTCGTCCGCGTCGTCAGTCTCGATGAATCCGTAGCCGCCAGTGTCGTTGAAGAAATCGACTTCGCCTTTCGCCATTGCGACCGGAGAAGCGTGTGTGGGACATAAAAGGCTTCCGCGACGCACCGCGCCGTGGAACGCCCTCTCACGGGGCGGGTCGCCGGCGCCGTGGGCCGCGCCTCGGCGCTCGCGGCGCGTCTCGGAATCCGGCGGCTCGGCGTCGCTCCCGGTCGAACGGGCGGACCGATCGCGTCCCGAGCGCGGGAGTCAGACGCCGCCGTGTTAGTAACTACTATACGACCCCGGTTCAGAACCGTTAGGTATGAGTCAGTCGTACAATCGAGGCCTCATCGAGGACTTCGCCCGCTGGCGGGAGTTCGAGGCGGGGATGTGGGCGTGGATCTTCCACAAGTTCACGGGCTGGGTGCTCATCGGGTACCTGTTCACCCACATCGCCGTGTTGAGTACGGGGATTCCGGCGGCCGGAGCCAGCGAAGCGGCGATCGCTGCCGGAAACGACGTGTACACGCAGACGATCGTCTCGCTGGAGGGGCTGCTGCTCGTCCGCCTGCTGGAGGTCGGCCTGCTGGCCGTCGCCGTCTTCCACATGCTCAACGGGACCCGACTCCTCCTCACCGACCTCGGAATCGGGCTCGACGCACAGGACAAGAGCTTCTACGCGTCGCTGATCCTCACGGGAGCGATCACCGTCGCGTCCGTGCCGACGTTCATCGCGGGGGCGTTCTGAGATGGCCGAGCGCTACTCCTCGTTCCAATCGGGCGGTCGCATGTGGCTGCTCCAGCGGGTCACCGCGGTCTTCCTCTTAGTCGTGTTGGCGTTCCACTTCTTCCTGCTCCACTTCGTCCACCACGCCGACGAGGTGTCGTTCCTCGCCAGCTCGGCCAGGATGGAGTCGCTGAGCTACTACTCGCTGATGATCCTCTTCCTCGTGACCGCGACGTTCCACGGGGTCAACGGCGTCTACAACGCCTTGGTGAACCAGGGGCTCACCGGCACGAAACGCACCGTGATCAAGTGGACGCTCGTCGCCGCGAGCGTCGTGCTGATCGCGCAGGGAATCCGCACCGCGAACGCGTGGGCGGGCATCGGACTCTACTGAACCGACCATGAGCACGCAAATTCCGAAGCAGACCGAGGAATCGAGCGAGACCGAAGCCGAGACGCAGCCCGCCTCGAAGGGCGAGGAGCGCCGCGCGGAGAAGCGGCGTCGCGCGGCCGAGCGCCGCGAACAGCGGCAGGAGGAGGAGGCCGAGAAGGCGGCCGCCGACGAGAGCACGGTGGAGCTGAAGGTGTTCCGCTACGACCCGCAGGTCGAGGGGAAACAGGAGCCGCGGTTCGACACGTTCCACGTCCCGTTCACGAAGGGGATGACCGTCCTCGACGCGCTGATGTACGCGCGAGACACGTACGACTCCTCGCTCACGTTCCGCCACTCCTGCCGGCAGGCGGTGTGCGGCTCGGACGCGATGTTCGTCAACGGCGGCCAGAAGCTGGCGTGTAAGACGCAGATCTCGGACCTCGAAGAGCCGGTCCGCGTCGAGCCGCTCCCGCACGCCGAGGTGACGAAGGACCTCGTCGTCGACATGGAGCACTTCTACGAGCAGATGGAGGCCGTCGAGCCGTACTTCCAGACGGACGAGTACCCGGACGGCGAGCTCGAAGAGCAGCGCCAGGACCGGGCGAACCGCGAGAAGATCAAGATGTCCACGCGCTGTATCTGGTGTGGCGCGTGCATGTCCTCGTGTAACATCGCCGCGGGCGACAACGAGTACCTCGGGCCGGCCGCGATCAACAAGGCGTACCGGTTCGCGATGGACGAACGCGAGGGGGAGGAGATGAAACAGAAGCGCTTAGAGATCATCGAACAGGAGCACGGCGTCTGGCGGTGTCAGACCCAGTTCTCCTGTACCGAGGTGTGCCCGAAGGACATCCCCCTCACCGAGCACATCCAGGAGCTGAAGCGGGAGGCGGTCAAAAACAACCTGAAGTTCTGGTAATTCCGACAGACAGTATCAAGGGACTCCGGAACTTACGAAATTCCATACCAACAATGTACGAACACGACGTCGTCGTCGTCGGGGCCGGCGGGGCGGGACTCCGGGCGGCGATCGCGGCACAGGAAGCGGGCGCGGACGTGGCGATGGTGTCGAAGCTCCATCCCGTCCGGTCGCACACGGGCGCGGCCGAGGGCGGTATCAACGCGGCGCTGCGCGACGCCGACTCCTGGCAGGACCACGCGTACGACACGATGAAGGGGTCCGACTACCTCGGCGACGCGCCCGCGGTCGAGGCGCTCTGTCAGGAGAGCCCCGAGGAGGTCATCCGCCTCGAACACTGGGGGATGCCGTTCTCCCGCGAGGACGACGGCCGCGTCTCCCAGCGACCGTTCGGCGGCCTCTCGTTCCCGCGGACGACGTACGCGGGCGCGGAGACCGGCCACCAGATGCTCCACACGATGTACGAGCAGGTGGTCAAACGGGGAATCACGGTGTACGACGAGTGGCACGTGATGGACCTGGCCGTCACCGACGAGGACGATCCGGCGGAGCGGACCTGCCACGGCGTCGTCGCGTACGACATCCAGAGCGGCGAGATCAGCGGCTTCCGCGCCGAGAACGGCGTCATCCTCGCGACCGGCGGGATGGGCCAGGTGTTCGACCACACCACCAACGCGGTGGCGAACACGGGCGACGGCGTCGCGATGGCGTACCGCGCCGGCGTCCCGATGGAGGACATGGAGTTCATCCAGTTCCACCCGACGACGCTGCCGTCGACGGGGGTCCTCATCTCCGAGGGCGTCCGCGGCGAGGGGGGGATCCTCTACAACAGCGAGGGCGAGCGGTTCATGTTCGAACACGGCTACGCGAACAACGACGGCGAGCTCGCCTCCCGCGACGTCGTCTCCCGCGCCGAGCTGACAGAGGTCAACGAGGGGCGCGGCATCGAGGACGAGTACGTCCACCTCGACATGCGCCACCTCGGCGAGGAGCGCATCCTCGACCGGCTCGAGAACATCCTCCACCTCGCGGAGGACTTCGAGGGCGCGGACGGGCTCACGGAGCCGATGCCGGTCAAGCCCGGCCAGCACTACGCGATGGGCGGCATCGAGACGAACGAGTTCGGCGAGACCGTCATCGACGGGCTGTACGCCGCCGGCGAGTGCGCCTGCGCCTCGGTCCACGGCGCGAACCGCCTCGGCGGCAACGCGCTGCCGGAGCTCATCGTCTTCGGGAAGCGCGCCGGCCGCCACGCGGCCGGCGAGGAGATGGGCGAGGCCGAGATCGAGACCGGGCGGTCGGGCAGCTGGCAGCCCGCCGACTACGAGTTCGGCGTCGAGGTCGGCGAGACCGGCGGCTCCGGCACGGCCGCCGCCGACGGCGGCGCGGTGGTGAGCGACGCTGAGAGCGTCCTCGGGGCCGCCGTCGACCGCGCGCAAGAGCGCGTCGACGAGCTGCTCTCCCGGAAGGGGCGCAACCACGCGGAGATCCGCTCCGCCGTCCAGGAGACGATGACGGCCAACGTCAACGTGTTCCGCGAGGAGGGTCGGTTAGAGGAGACGCTCGCGGACCTCCGCGAGGCGCGCGAGGCGTACAAGGACGTCGCGGTGTCGGACCCGTCCCGGACGTTCAACACCGACCTCATCCACACCATCGAGACGCGCAACATCCTCGACCTCGCGGAGGCGCTGACGATGGGCGCGCTGGCCCGCGAGGAGTTCCGCGGCGCGCACTGGCGCAAGGAGCACCAGGAGCGCAAGGACGAGGACTGGCTGAAGCACACGCTCATCTCGTGGAACGACGGCGAGCCGGAGCTGTGGTACAAGCCGGTCGTCCTCGAGGGCGAGAACAAGACGTACGAGCCGAAGAGCCGCTCGTACTGACCCGCCCGCCGTCCCCCGGTCGCCCGCGGCAACGTGCCGTCTCGCCGACTCGGGATTCGCGGTCGCTGGCCGGGCCGTCCCGACTGATCGATCCGGATCGTTCACGGTCTCCTATCCGTCGACGGTCGAAACCGAGCGTCGATACGCGTCGATTCGGCGTTCGTCGATCGACGTTACCGGGCAGATTCCGGCGAAAACGAGCGCCTGAGGCGGCTTTCGACCGCTTCTTGCTATTTCGACGAACGTTGAAATGGGGGTTTATTATCGTCGAACCCGTCCTATCAGACAAGATGTTAGAGACGGAGACCGCGTCCGCGGCGGCCCCCGCGCTGCCCCGGGAGCTCCAGTCGCCCCGCGCCAAGCTCGTGTACCTGTACCTGACCACGAACGGCGACGCCACGGTGTCCGAGATGGGCGAGTCGCTCGGCATGAAGAAGCTCTCCCTGTACAGCATCCTGAAGACCCTCCGCAGCGAGGGGCTGGTCGACTGCGACGGCGACCACTACGTGCCGAACTGATCCGGCCGCGTCGCGGCCGCGAACCGCTGTTCCTCCCGAACCCTTCTGCTGACGGCTCTCCGCGTCGGAGCGTTTAGGGACGCGGAGCGCACAGGACCACCGTGGACGCGAACCAGACGGAGTTCGAGAACCCGTTCGCGATGGACGCCGACTGCGAGAACTGCGCCGAGCTGTGCGGCGCCCGCGACCGCGTCGTTCACGGCTACGGCGACGTCGGCGCGGAGTTCCTCGTCGTCGGGACCCGTCCCACGGCGGCCGCCGAACGCAACGGCGTCCCCTTCACCGGACCGGACGGGGGCGAGCTAGTCCAGTCGATATTCGCCGACCTCGGCTTCGTCCGATCGGAGCCGGACGCCGCGGAACCGGAGGTCCAGAACGTCTTCTTCACGAATCTCACCCGCTGTCGACACCCGGAGCGCGGCCCGACGGACCGGGAGGTCGACACCTGCGAGCCGTTCCTCAACGCGGAGATCCGGATGATAAACCCCCAGATCATCGTGCCGGTCGGCGACCGACCGCTCCGCGAGCTGGCGGTCGAGTACACGACGCGGCGCCCGGACTCCTTCGACGTCGAGGCCGAGCACGCGACGACGATCCGCGGGCGCGGCTTCGAGCTGGTGCCGATGAAGGAGCCGGCCGACATGAGCGGCGAGGAGGCGGACGCCTTCCGCGAGCACATGCGCGAGAACGTGTTGAGCAGAGACTACCGGCAGACGAAGGGTCGGCAGAACCGCTGAACGCGGCTTCGGGACCGACGACCGACCGCCTCAGTCGTCGAGGCTGACGTCGTCGAGGATCCCCTCGGTCGCGTCCTTGCTGTCCGCGCCGAACGCGCAGTCGACGAGGATGTGTCCCCCGAGCGTCGACGGCGAGATAACCTGGTCGGCGCCGGCGCGCCGGAGCTTGTCGACGTTCTCCCGTTGGGTCACCGCCGCGACGATCCGCACGTCGGGGTTGAGCTGGCGGGCGGTGAGGATGGCGAGCGCGTCGCGCGCGTCGTCCTCGGTCGCGGCGACGACCGCTCGGGCGCCGTCGAGGTTGACCCGCTCGAGCGGGTCGACGTCGCTGGGGTCCGCGGTGTACACCGGGATGTCGCGGTCGGCGAGCCGCCTCGCGGCGGTCTCGTCCGGCGTCACGACGGCGTACTCGACGCCGTCGCGGGCGTCGAGCTCTTCGAGTATCGGTTCCGTCAGGTCCCCGTGGCCGAGCACGAGGACGTGGTCGTCGAGGAGGTCGATCTGTCTGTCGGTCATCTTTCCGAGCGCCTTGGAGAGCTGCGCCTCGATGGCGGGCGTGAGGAGGACCCCGAGCGCCACCGCGAAGGCCGCGACGTTCACGACGAGCGAGGAGAGCGCGAACAGCTGCGCGATGTCGGAGGCGGGGCCGGTCGCGGGGTGGACGTCGCCGTACCCCACCGTCGAGGCGGTGACGACGGTGAAGTAGAACGCGTCGACGATCGTCTCGATGCCCTCGAACTGCTCCCTGAGGGCATACGAGCCGAGCGTCCCGTACGCGACCGCGCCCACGAGCGCCGCGCCCGCGGCCAACTGCGTCGGAGAGGGCCTGAAGTCCCGGTCGAAGCGCCCCCGGTTGATCACGAGCGTCGGCACGGAGAGGAGCGACAGCGCCACGAGCGGGAACGACAGGACGGACGCCTGCATCAGCCCCTGGAGGGCCGTCAGCGGCAGCAACACCGCCGTGGTGTACCACCCGACCTGATACCCGTTCCGCAGCGCGAAGCCGCTCCCGAACATCGCGAAGCCGGTGATCGTCCCCGTGAACCCGACGGTCTGCCGGATGTAGCCCGGCACGTAGGGGGCGAGGGGGCCGGAGACGCCCAGCCCGCCGATCTGAGCCAGCCCGGCGAGGATCGACAGCACCGCGACCGCGAACGTCAACAGGATCGACGCTCGGACGGTCACCCAGTCCCGGGTCAGCTCCATGTGCCCGGGTCGCCGAGACCGAACTTAAACCCCGCGAGCCGTCACGGCGCCGATCCGGCCGGCGGTCCGCGGGTCGCCCCGCCGACACACGTTTAACCGCGCCGCGGATTGGAGGCCGTATGTCGCTGCCCGTCGAGATAGTCTTCGGCGTCTACCTCGGTGTCATCACCGGGATCGTCCCGGCGCTGGTGGCCGGCACCCTCGGCTTCGTGTTCAAGTACGTCACCGACGTGACGATCCCCGGGCTCGGGGTGGTCGTGCTGTCGCTCGCGATCGCCGGCGTCAACGGCGGGCTGCTCGCGCTCAACGACGAGACGATCCGGTCGTCGGAGCGCGCGCCAGCGATCCTCACGGCGATCGTCGTGGTGCTGATGATCTCGCTGTACGCCCACGCGCAGGGCGACCGGCTCGGCGCCAGCGTCCCGAAGCGGATCTCGCTCAAACGGCTTCGGGACCGGACGCTCTCGACCGACGTGATCGAGCTCGTCGGCGGCCGCGGCCGAGTCTCCGTCGAGGTGACCGGCGAGGTGAACGACATGGAGGGGTACCCGCCGCTGCCGGCCGACACGCGCCGCGCGATCCTCGACGGCGACTGGACGTTCCCGGCCGACCTGCCGCTCGCGGAGCTCGAGAGCCGGTTCGCCGAGCGGCTCCAGACGGAGCTCGACTTGGCCGACGTGTCGGTCCGGATCGACGAGCGCGCCCGCGCCACCGTGGCCGCAGCCCCGCCGACAGGCGCGCTCTCGAAGCGAGTGCCCGCGGGGAAGCGCGCGGTGTCCGTGTCGGCGCTGGTCCCGACCGGGATCGCCCGCGGGGACGTCGTCCGCGTGATCACCCCCGACCTCGACGCCCAGGGGCTCGTGATCGCCGCCCAATCGAGCGGGAAGCCGGAGCCGGGAGCCGGCGCCGCGTCGACCTCCGCCCCCGTCGCGGGCGACGACGCGGATCCGGACGACCTCCGAACCGACGGCGGGGAGGCGGCCGTCGCCCCGCCGCCGGCGGCGACCGCCCCCACGACGACCGGCGGCGAGGGGCGGGTGACGCTCGCGCTCGACCGCGCCGAGGCGACGGCGCTCCTCCGCGCCGACCGGGGTCGCGTCCTCGTGTTGTCGCGAGGGACTCGCCGCGAGTACGAGCTCACGGCCCTGCTGCGCCGGACCGGCAAGCGGTTCCGGCGGGCCTCGGTCGTCGCCGGGGGGCCGCTGGACGGTCACACCATCGGCGAGGCCGAGGTGCGCGAGGCGTACGGCGTGGCGGTGCTCGCGGCCCGACACGACACGTGGACGATCGCGCCCGGTGGCTCGCAGCCGCTGTCGGCCGGCGACGACCTGTTCGTCGTCGGCAGCCGCGAGGCGCTCGACCGGTTCGCGGAGGTGGCCGCGTGACGCTCGCCGTCGCCGCCGCCGTCGACGCGGGGTTCGCCCGCCCGCGGCAGGCGGCGGTCACGCTCGTCACCTTCGCGGTCGTCGTCTCCCTCGCGGCCGGGGGCGCGGCGCTCGCCTACCGCTGGTACTTCCGCACGGAGATCCCCGAGGGCGTGACCGCGCTGCTCGGGGTCTCCGTCGTGGCGCTGTACCTCAACACGACCTCGCTGGGGTCGGTCGCGGTCGGGGACAACCCGGCGCTGTTGGCGCCCGAGAGCGTCTTCTTCAACCTCGTCTCGCTCGGCGTCGCGGCGGTGACCGCGCCCGTCGGTCGGTACGCGGGCGACCGGCTCGCGGTCGACGTGTTCGCGCTCTCCGGGGCCAAACAGCTCGAGGGCGAACTCAGCGGCGTCGTCCGCGCGGTGGGGCGCTTCACCGCCGTGACGCTCCCGCCCGCGGACGAGATCGGCGACGTGGACACGTACGACCCCGTCTCGCCCGAGAAGAAGGCCGAGCTCGCCGAGAAGACGCTGCTCTTCCCGCGGAAGCTCTCCCCCGAGGCGCTCCGCGAGCGGTTCGTCACCCGGATCAAAGACGAGTACGGCGTCGGCTACGTCGACGTCGACCTCGCCGACGACGGGGCCGTTGAGTACTTCGCGGTCGGCTCCCGCGCCGCCGGGCTCGGCCCGACACTCGCGCCCGGGTCGGCGGCGATCGCGGTCTCGGCGGACCCTCCGAACAACGCCACGGTCGGGGACACGGTCCAGCTGTGGCGCGACGACCCGGAGCCGACGCGCGTCGCGACCGGCGAGCTCCGCGGCGTCGCCGACGACGCCGTCACCGTCGCGCTCGACGAGTCGGACGCCGAGCGCCTCACCGACGAGGGGGGCTACCGGCTCGTGACGCTCCCCGCTGAGGCGCGGGCGGACCGGGAGTTCGCCTCCCTGCTGCGGAACGCGGACGAGACGATGGCCTCCGTCACCGTCGCGGCCGGGAGCGCCCTCGACGGGAGCACGGTTGGCGAGGTCGACGCCGTCGGCGAGGTCGACGCCGTCGTCGCCGCGGTCCGGCCCGCGGAGGGGTCCGTCCAGCCGATCCCGCCGCGCGACTACGCCTTCGGCGCCGGCGACCTGGTGTACCTCGTCGGCCGCCCGGGCGCGATCCGCCGGTTCGAGACGGCCGCCGCGACGCCGACCGAGGCGGACGACACGGCCGGCACGGCCGGCGGAGACGGCGCGGCTGATGGGGACGGTGCGGCCGGCACGGTCGGTGGAGACGGGATGGCCTCCGCGGTCGACCGCGGCGGCGAGCCGGACGACGCCGCCGGTCCCGACGAGACTCCCTCCGACGACACCGCCGACCGCGACGGCGCGTCCGCCGCGGATCCCGACGGGACGCAACGCTCTTGAGTCGCCCGCGCGGGGATCCGCCATGGAGTGGAAGCTGTTCGCCGACCTCGCGGAGATCGCGGGCGACCGCGTGGTGGCCGTCGACGCGGAGCCGGGCGACACGGTCGGCGACGCCCTCGATGCGCTGTTGGACGCACACCCGGCCCTCAGGGACCGCGTCATCGAGGACGGCACCGTCGCGGACCACATCAACGTCCTCCGGAACGGGCGGAGCGTGCGCCACGACGACGGGCTCGACGCGACGCTGGAGGCGGGCGACGAGCTGGCGCTGTTCCCGCCGGTGAGCGGCGGGAGCGCCGGGCGATAGATCGGTCGTTTCAAACGCGCGCCGCCCCCACCCGCAGCCATGACCGACAGCGACGAGGAGGCGCGAGACGCGGCCGCGGACGGCGGCGACGGCGACGACGGTCACGCCGAGGGCGACGACCACGAGCCGCACCGCGAGGAGTTCCACGAGGACCCGGTCGGCCACACCCGCGCGACCGCCGGGATGACGGTGAGCGAGCTCGTCGACGGCTACGGCGACGCGGGGATCGGGGCGGCGTCCGTCAACGAGGCGGGCGACGTGCTCGGGGAGATGTTCGCGAACGAGGACTGCACCGTGTTCCTCTCGCTCGCGGGCGCGATGGTGCCCGCCGGGATGCGCCGGATCGTGGCCGACCTCATCCGCGACGGCTACGTCGACGCGCTGGTGACGACCGGGGCGAACCTCACCCACGACGCCATCGAGGCCATCGGCGGGAAACACCACCACGGTCGCACCCACGACCCCGAGAAGAGCCTCCGCGAGCACGACGAGGGACTCCGCGACGAGGGAGTCGACCGCATCTACAACGTCTACCTCCCGCAGGAGCACTTCGCCGAGTTCGAGGGCCACCTCCGCGAGGAGGTGTTCCCCGCGCTGGAGGCCGACCCCGACGCTGACGGGACCGACGCGGTCTCCATCGCCGACCTCACGCGCGAGCTCGGCCGCGCCAACGCCGAAGTCAACGACCGCGACGACGTCCCCGAGGGGCCGGGCGTCGCGGCCGCCGCCTACGAGTCCGACGTGCCGATCTACTGCCCGGCGGTCCAGGACTCCGTGCTGGGGCTTCAGGCGTGGATGTACGCGCAGACGGCCGACTTCACGCTCGACGCGCTCGCTGACATGACCGAGCTGACCGACCTCGCGTTCGAGGCCGACGACGCCGGCTGCCTGCTCGTCGGCGGCGGCGTGCCGAAGAACTTCACGCTCCAGACGATGCTCGTCACGCCGCGGGCGTACGACTACGCCGTCCAGATCACGATGGACCCCGAGGCGACCGGGGGGCTCTCAGGCGCGACGCTCGAGGAGGCGCGCTCGTGGGGGAAGCTGGAGAAGGACGCGCGCAACGCCTCCGTCTACGGCGACGCGACCGTGATGCTCCCGATGCTTATCGCCGCCGCCCGCGACCGCGTGGAGTAGGGTCGCGTCGCCGGTCGCCGGCGAGCGCGCAGGCGATCTCGGCCACGAGCGAGGCCGGACGCCACACGCGATACGGGGAGAGATATATGGGTGAAGACACCGATACATGCGCGTATGGGCTCGATCGGCGGCCGGCCGGAACTGCTCGGGGGGCCCGACGACGTCCTCGATCCGCGCTCGCGGCACAACGTCCACGTCACCCGCGCGGCGGACCTCGACCCGGTCGGTCCGTGGTCCCGCGAGACGCTGTACGCGGTCGTGCGGCGGGCCGACGGCGAGGAGCGAGTGGTCGTCCTCGATTACGGTCGTCGCGAGATCTACCTCACGGCCGGGGACGGACTCGCGTACGAGCCACCGCAGGGACTCGGCCTCGCGTCGCCGCCGACGCTCCGCGTCGCCGAACCGCATCGAGTCGCCCCCGACCAGGGGGCGGTCACCGCTATCGACCCCGTCGACGTCGCTCCCGAGTTCGACGTCCTCGTCCCCGCCTTCGACTGGGACGAGATCGACGAGGACGACGTCTTACCCCCGGTTCACCGCCGGCCGTCGGGGGCGCCCGCCGGAAGCGGCACCGGCACGTCCGGCTGACGTCCGGTGCGCATCGACCGGTCCGCCCCGCCGATGTCAGCATCGCACGCGGGGACAGCTACCCCACGCCGTCGCCACAATTTACACGGGAGGCCCGAGTACGCGACGTATGACGCGAACAGCGGTCATCGCGGGCGTCGGTCCGGGACTCGGCGAGTCGCTCGCCAGAAAGTTCGCCGCCGAGGGCTGTCGGGTGGCGCTCTTCGCTCGCTCGGCGGACTACCTCGAAGACCTCGCCGCGGACCTGCCGGACCCGGGCGAGGGGCTCGCCGTTCCGACCGACCTCACGGCGGTCGAGCAGATCCGGGACGGGTTCGAGACGGTCCGAGAGGCGTTCGGGCCGGTCGACGTCCTCGTGAACCACGCGAGCGCCGCCTCCTGGACGGGACTCATGGACACGAGCGTCGAGGAGTTCGAGGAGTCGTGGGCGGTGAACGGCCGCGGCGCGTTCGCCTGCTCGCAGGAGGCGGTCGGCGACATGCTCGAGACGGGCGGCGGGACGGTCGTCTTCACCGGCGCCACCTCGTCGGTGCGGAGCCTCGGCGGCGCGATCGGGTTCACGGCCGCGAAGTTCGCGGCCCGCGGGATGGCGATGGACATCGCGCAGGAGTTCGGCCCGGAGGGCGTTCACGTCGCTCACGTCGTCATCGACGGGCAGATCGACTCGCCGGGGGTTCGCGAACGGTCCCCGGACCGGGACGGCGACACGTTCCTCGACCCCGACGAGATGGCGGAAACGTACTGGCACCTCGTCGAACGGGACGACGTCGGCACGCAGCCGTTCGAGGTCCACGTCACGAACGGGCCGCGGAACTCCGAGTTCATATAACGGGGTCGGTACAGCGGACAACGGACGGTGCGGTGACGCTCAACTGTCACGGAAGAACCGGCCGTGGAAGCCGAACGGCTCCGCGTGGGGGAGCGACGCGTCGGCGAGGAGTGCGAGCGTCCCGGCGTCGAAGACGAGCAGGCGGGTCTCCTCCGCGCGGCTGTCGAGCGCCGGCGCGACCACGACGCCGTCGTCTTCGGCGGTCGCGTCCGGCCGCCGCACGGGGACCGGCTCCTCCACGAAGACGCCGTCCTCCCACCACTCGCGCGTCCGACCGGTCTCGACGTCGAGCTTCACCAGTCCGTTCGCGCCCTCGCGGTCCGTCGCCTGCGCGTACGCGTACCGGTACTCGCGGCCGACGACGTCGGGGGCGACTCGGGGGAGCTCCACGCCGACCGGGTGGAGGGTCGACCGGTCGACCCCGTTGGACCGCAGGTCGACCCGATACCGGACTGGGCGCCCGTCGGGGACGTCGACGTCCGAGGGGTCATCGTCGAGCGCGTCGAGGCGCATCGCGTCGACGATGCCGGGGTCGGGAAACTCGACGAGGTCGACGACGACCTCGTCGCCCGTCGCGTACGCGTTGACGTGGTGGAAGGCGAAGACGGGCGGGAGCGCGGGATCTGCGACGAGGTCGCCGGTCTCGCGATCGACGACGAGGACGCGCGTGCCGCGCTCCGGCTGCCAGTCGAGGACGTCGAGGATGCCCTCGGAGAACGGGCTCAGCGCGCGGCGGATCGGCATCACGAGCGGCGTCTCGACGAGGACGACGTGATCGGTCGTGATGCTACAGTCGTGGACGTACCCCGGACCGTCCGCCGCGATCGACGCGACCCGTTCCCTGGCGCGGCGGTCCGGGTCGAGCCGGTAGACGTGATACTCGGGCGTGCGACCGAACTCGGTCACGAAGCCGAACCACGCGTCGGTCTCGGGGTCGCGCACGAGGTGCGCGGCGGTGACGTGTTCGCCGAGGTCGTCGTCGAAGCCGAACGCGCCTCGGGTCTCGAGCGTCGCGGGGTCGAACGCGACCCGACGCGGCGCCTCCGTGAGCGCGACGTACTCGCCGTCGAGGCGGGCGACGTGAACGTTCGCGTTGTCCGTGATCTCCGGCGGGCCGAGCGCCCGCAGCCACGACGCGATCTTCCCCACGCCCGTCCGGTCGGTCCCGAACTGCCCGGAGACGGAGCCGTCCATCGCGTCCGCGTAGGCGTCCGTGCGGAGGAAGCGATTCGAGTACGACAGCGTCCCGTCCTCGAACGCGTATCGCCGAAGCATCGCGAGGCCGTCGAACCAGTGCCCGAGTCGCTCACCGCCGACGTCGAACAACCCCGGACCGTTCCGAATGAGCGTCCCCGACAGCCACGACGGGATGTCGCCCTCGACCGGGGGACGGTGGTCCGTCACTTCCGTCGTGAGCGATCGGAACCCGACCCCGTATCCCTGCCCCATACGAACCGCTGATACGGACCGTACGGTAATCAATTGACCCGTCCATCGAGACGGAACGGGCGGAACGCCCCCGAGCAACGACGTCTCGCGGCTCCGGAACTCGCCGGGGCACCACCGGAACTCGTCCTCGGGGGCGGTTCAGTCGGCGTCGAGCGCCGCCGCCAGCTTCGCCGCGCCGTCCTCGGAGACGCTCTCGCCGTGCCCGACCAGGATTCGCTCCGGGCGGTAGTCGGCGAGGCCGTCCGGCGCCTCGTCGAGCCCCGGGTGGACGCCGACGTCGTCGTCACCCTCACAGAACCCCGGAAGGGTGCCCAGCGTCTCCATGACGACGAGGGTGCCGCCGGCCTCGTCGACGAGGACCGCCTCCTCCCACTCGTCCGTGTCGATGAGGCGGTGGACCTCGTAGTTCGTCCCCGGGAGCTCACCGTCGAGCGGCTCCGGGTCGCCGTCGAGTTTCTCTCGCGTCAGGTCCGTCCAGCCCGGGACGGACACCGCGACGTCGTGGCGCGCCGCGATCGATTCGGCGTCGCGCGTGTGCCGGTCCTGCGTCACGACCACGCCGGCGACCTCGCCGAGGTCGCTCAGCCGGTCGTCGAGCCCGTCGGCGTCGAGCGGGTCGACGACCCAGACGCCGCCCTCGGTCGCGAGCGCGTGGCTCCCGCGCATCGCGTCTTCCTCGGGATGCGCGATCCAGCTGATGCCGCCGTTCCACTCCGTCACCGCCTCGAGCGAGGGTCGCCTCGTCGGCTCGTCGTCGGACATGTGTGCGGCTATTACCCACGACGACTAAACGCCTGTCCGTACCGGCACCGAGGCGAGCCGTCCGTCACTCCTCGTCGCTTCGACGGTCGGTCGCTACGGTTCGCCGTCCGCGTGTCAATCGCCTGCGCGTCAGTCGGCGCGCGGCTCCAGATCCATCGCCTCGGCGAGCAGCGCGTGCGAGTCGAGCGCGGCCTCGCGGTCCGGCACGGTGTGCTGGATCATCACCTCGTCGACCCCGACGCGGTCGGCCAGCTGCTCCAGCAGCCCCGAAATCGTCTCGGGGCTCCCGGAGATCGACCGCGGCCACTCGTCGTCGTCCAGCGTCGCCGGCGTCGGGTCCGGCGCGCCGCCCAGCTCGTCGATCGCCTCCGCCTCGGTCGGCGTCTCGTCGCCGAGGTCGCCGCGCTTCATCCGGCGGAACGTCGCCTCCGCGGGGGCGCGCCGCCGGGCCGCGGCCTCGTCCGTCTCGGCCGCGACCGCGTTGACCGCGATCATCCCCCGCGGCTCGTCGAGCCCGCCCGGGCCGGCCTCGGGCTCGAACGCCTCGCGGTACTCGGCGAACGCGCGCTCGCCGAACCCGGGGCGGATGAAGCCCGCGAAGCAGTAGCGCAGGCCCAGTTCGCCGGCGAGCGCGCCGCTCGCCGGACTGGAACCGAGCACCCACGGAACGGGCGGCCCCTCGTCGGACCCCGGCACGGTGAGGTCGGCGTACTGGTGTTCCGGCGGGTAGGCGTCGCGGAGGTGGTTCACCACCGCCGTGATCCGCTCGCGGTGGTCTTCGTTCGGCTCCTCGACACGGCGGTCGGTGCCGAGCGCGCGGTCCGACGCGGGCGAGCCGTTCGCGCGGCCCATCCCGAGGTCGACGCGGCCGGGCGCCAGCCCGTCGAGGACGCCGAACGACTCGGCCACTTTGAACGGGCTGTAGTGGTTCAACAGCACCGCGCCGGAGCCGATCCGGATCGAGCCGGTCGCGCCCGCGAGCCGGCCGAGCAGCACCTCTGGCGTGGTGCCGGCGAGCCGGTCGCCCATGCCGTGGTGTTCGGCGACCCAGAACCGCTCGTAGCCCAGTCGCTCGGCGTGGCGCGCGGCGTCGACCGTGTTCGCGAACGCGTCCGCCGCGGTGCCGCCGCGGGGGACCGGCGAGAGGTCGACGACTGAGAGGTCCATACCCCCGGTCGGCGACTGATCCGCTTAACGGTTGGCTCGGCGGCGGCGCGGTCGGGGGACCGAAACCGCGCGTGGGTCACGCGTCGCTGATGCTCTCCGAGCGGAGCCCCGCGACTGGTCGGCGGTGGAAACGAGGCGAAGAGAAGAACCGCGTCGTCAGTTGTCGCCGGTCTTCGACTGCCAGGCGTAGTCGCGCCGGGAGGCGGACTCGCCGAAGCCGCACGAGGAGCAGCGCTCCTTCTTGACGTGGTAGGACTTCTCACCGCAACGTCGACACTTCACGTGGACCGTCTTGTTCTTCTTTCCCTGAGAGGGCGTACCTGCGCCGGTCATGCTTTGATGGTGACGACGTTATCGCCGCGTATAATCGTTGTGTCTTCGATCGCGACCGCGAACTCCCCGTCGAGGTCGCCGTCGACGCGGTCGTCCACGTCGTCCTCCGGCTCGATGACCACGTTCATGTGCTGGTCGTACCCGCCGAGGACGCCGTAGTACGTCGTCCCGTCCTTCAGGTGTACCGTCACCGGCTCCTCGAGCGACGCTTCGAGCACGTCGAGGGGTCGTCCACTCATTGTCCGTACCGCCGCCCGTCGCGATAATAAAAATACCGGGACGCGGCCGTCGGACCCGCCCGATATGAGACGAGTCGGCCGTCACTCCAGCCGCTCGCGCACGAAGTCGGTCGCCGCCGGAACCGCGCTCGCGTAGCGGGCGGCGTACACCAGACTCGCCTGCGTCCGGCGGGCCGAGCCGTACCCCTCCCCGACGCGGTCGGCGACGTATCCGAACAGCTCCACCCCGGGGCGGACGAGCCGCGCCGCCAGCGGATCGTCGACCGCGCTCGCCTCGTCGACCGCCGTCCGCGCCCGCTCCGCGGCCGACCGGACGGACGACTCCGAGGGGACTTCGCGGTGTCTCCCGTCGCGGATTTCGTCGACGATCCGCCGGTACGCGTCGACCTCGGCCAGCGCGGTGCCGGCCTCGACCACCGCGGTCGCGTGGTCGCCGTCGTCGACCGCCCGTTCCACGTCGTCGACGGCCGACTCGACCCGGCTCTCGCTCGTGGCGACGAGCTCCTGTGCGACCGTCCCGCTCAGGTCCTCGCCGTCGAGCGGGTCCTCGCCGCCCTGCCGCTCGCGAACGGTCGCGCGCGTCCGACTCACCGAGGCCCGCAGTTCGTCGGCGGCCGCGACCAGCGACGCCCACTGCGGGGCCGGGTCGTCGCGCTCGCCGAGGAACGCGTCCCGGAGCCCTTCGGCGTCGCTCGCGGCGGCTCGCGCGCGCTCGACGCGGGCGACCGCCTCGCCGGCCCGGAACGGGTCGGCGACCGGGTCCGCGGGGTACGCGACACTGGGTTCGACGTGCGCCGCGCACCGCGCGAGCAGCGACTCGACCGGCTCGTACGCCACGACCGCCTCCGCGGGGGAGTCGGCGCGGTACGTCAGGTCGGCCGCGAGCGAACTGCGGTCGGTGCGGACCGCGCGTCGGCGAGCGGCCAACTCCGTCCCATCGTCGGTTCCGGTAGCCGCGCGGTGCGCGCCGCGGACCGCCGCGGCGTCCTCCCGCCGCCGCCGCCACGCGGAGAGGGCGTCGACCGGCCAGCCGTCGGGCGGGGCCGCGTCCGTCCGCTCCATCGCGCGCTCCCGGTCGTTCCCGATCCTCTCGGCGACGGCGACGTTGGGGACGTCCGGGTCGGCCGGCACGTCGGCGAGCATCTCGAGCGCCCGCGTCTCGTGGGCGTCCGCGAGCGACCCGGGGACGGCCGCCGGGAACGGGGACGCCGGCCACTCGACCGATCCGACGGCGTCCGACGGGAGCGACGCGGGCGCCGCCGGACGCTCCTCATCGCCGGTGAACGGGAGCGCCGAACAGCCGCCGAGAGCCGCCGCGCCCGCCGTCGCGATCCCGGCGAGGAACCGGCGGCGGGAGCCGGAGTCGGCGGTCACGTGTCGTCACCCCCCGACTCGGTCGCCGACGAGTTGAACACCGCTGGCCGACCCCGCCGCCGACAGGAGCCGCTCATGCCGCGCCCGCTCCCGGTCGAGCGGTCGGCCGCGACGGGCAGCCGGATCGCGAACCCGACGGTGTGGAACTCGTCGGGGGCGCACGCCGCGTCGGCCGGGCGGTACGCCTCACAGAACTGCGCGTAGGGGTGGAGGTCGCCCTCGGCGGCGTCGTCCGGCTCGACGGACACCGACCGGAACCGGATCTCTCGGCAGGCCATCACGGGCATCGCGAGGAGGTACACCGACGCGGCGTCGAAGTCGGTCGCCTCGCAGAACGACCGGAGCGCCTCGCCCGGGTCCGTCTCGGCGAAGGTGAGTTCCGCGAGGTCGTCGTCCGCGACCAGCACTCGCCGCGCTCCTCGGCGCTGTCGCGCCGGCTCGTCGGTGGACGGCGACGGGAGCGCGTCGCCCGCGGCGACGAGCGCGTCGCCCGCTTCGTCGCGCGCCTTCTCGAGCTCGTAGTCCTCGATCGGCCGTTCTCTGGTCGGGAAGCTGTTCGACGCCGTCTCGCTGCCGGCGCAGCCGGCCAGGGCGGCGATCCCTGACGCGGCCGCGAGGAGGGCTCGGCGGCGGGGAACGTCTGCCATGGTCGGCGCTTCGTCCGAGGCCGTGAAACGCTTTGTGGGAGCCGCTCGGACGCGAACCGGCGCCGCGGGGCCGAACCCGGGAGTTTTTAACGTGGGCGAGAGTACGCCGATGTACCACACTCCCGCGGGACACGGTGAGTCGCGACGACTCGGCCGTAGCGGGGCCTTCAACGACGCGCGGTAGGACGTAGCGCCGACGGCTCCTTGCGGGGTTCAGTGACCGACGCCGACCACGGCGTCACACACGGACACACTATGGAAATCGAAATTGCGACACTCGGCGGTTACGAAGAGGTCGGTCGACAGATGACGGCGGTTCGCGCGGGCGACGACATCGTCATCTTCGACATGGGCCTGAACCTCAGTAAGGTCCTCATCCACGACAACGTGGAGACCGAGAGCATGCACAGCCTCGACCTGATCGACATGGGCGC
>UEZU01000003.1_pt1 | contig 42774 bp, 46 predicted proteins | sample 1903801 | NCBI WGS metagenome assembly UEZU01 (sample SAMEA4776353, study PRJEB27445) | saltern metagenome | biome: Hypersaline environment; feature: solar saltern; material: Pellet | place: Spain | collected 2012-08 | depth 0 m | reverse complement strand
GCCGCCATCCCGCCGAGCGACTGCGCGGCGATCCACGCCCACAGCTGGTGGGGGCGGTTGTACCCGATGGTGAACAGCACGTCCTCGTCGCCGAACCCGTACTCCTCTAACCCGAGCGCGAACCGCTCCACGCGGTCGTAGTACTCCTCCCAGGTGAACTCCTGCCAGACGCCGTACTGCTTCCAGCGCAGGGCGATGTCGTCCGGGTGCTCGGCGGCGTGGTCGATGAGGATCTCGGGGAGCGCCCGGTCGGAGACGATGGGCACCGACTCGCCCTCCGGCGCGGTCAGGACGCGCTCGACGGAGAGCCCCGAGTCGGCCGCGTCGCCCGACGCGACCCCCTCGGTCTCGGCGTTGTCGGCCGCCATCTACTCGACCCCCGTGTAGACGCGGGCGACCTCGGGGTCGTCCGTCACCGCCTCGGGCGGCCCGCGGGCGATGACGCCGCCCTTCTGCATGACGATCATCCGCTCGGAGACCGCGGTGACGACTTCGAGGTCGTGTTCGATCATCACGAGCGTCAGCCCTTCCTCCTCGTGGAGGTCGGTCAGGAACCGGATCATGTCGTACTTCTCGTCGAAGGTGAGCCCGCTCATCGCCTCGTCGAGCAGGAGCACGTCCGGTTCGAGCGCGAGCGAGCGGGCGAGGTCGACCCGTCGCTGGACGCCCAGCGGCAGCGTCGAGACCGTCGTGTGGCGGTACTCCCACAGCTCGAGGTAGTCGAGGATCTCCTCGACGAACCGCATGTTCTCGGCCTCCGTCTTCCGCCCGGTGCCGTAGTACAGCATCGCCGACAGCACGTTCGGGCGTTCGGCGACCGCCCGGGTCGTCATCACGTTCTCCAAGACGTCCTCGCTCTCGAAGAGCTCCAACCCCTGGAACGTCCGACCGAGGCCGTGCCGGGCGCGGTAGTGTTCCGGCCTGCCGCTGACCTCCTCGCCGTTCAGGTACACGTCGCTCCCGGCGTCGGGCGTGTAGAAGCCGTTGAGGATGTTCAACAGCGTCGTCTTCCCCGCCCCGTTCGGGCCGACGATGGACACCCACTCGCCGTCGGCGATGCCGAGCTCCACGTCGTCGACGGCGGTGATCGAGCCGAACGTCTTGGTCACGTTCCGGCAGCCGATCGCGGCCTCCTCGGGGGGCACGTGCGCGCCGCTCCTGAGCGACGCCGCGCGCGTCTCGGCCCCCTGATCGGCGCTCATCAGGTCCACCTCTTGCGGATCTTGTAGTGCCTGATGTCGGTGTACCGGGAGTCCTCGCTGGACGTCCCGAGGTAGAACTCCTTGATCTCCTCGCGCTCGACGAGCACGTCGGCCGGGTCGTGGAGCTCGATCTGGCCGTTCTCCATGACGTAGCCGTAGTCGGCGATCTCGAGCGTTCGCTTGGCGTTCTGGTCCGCGATGAGCATCGTGATGTCCTCCCGCTCGTTGATCTCCACGAGCGTCTCGAAGATGTCGCGGACCAGCTTCGGCGCGAGCCCGAGGGAGGGCTCGTCCAACAGGAGGAGGTTCGGCCGGTGGATCAGCGCGCGAGCGATGACGAGCATCTGCTGTTGCCCGCCGCTGGCGTAGCCGGCCTTGAGGTCCATGATGTCCTCCAGCTGCGGGAAGTACTCGAAGGCGATCTGGTAGTCGTCCTCGTCGAACTGGAACCGGCGGCCCTGGCGGTAGAGCCCGCACCGGAGGTTCTCCTCGACGGTGAGGTCCTCGAACACCCGCCGCCCCTCGAGGATGTGCGTGATGCCGCGCTCGACCATCTCGTTGGCGCCGTCGTTGGTCACGTCCTCGCCGCGCAGGAACACGCGCCCGCGGGTGACCTCGCCGCGCTCGCTCCGCCCGATGCCGCTTATCATCTTCAGGATCGTCGACTTCCCGGCGCCGTTCGGGCCGAGCAGCGCGACGATGTCGCCCTCGCTGGCCGACAGCGAGACGCCCTGTACCGCGAGGAAGTGCCGGTCGTAGACGATCTCGACGTTGTCGAGTTCGACGACCGGCCGGTCGCCGTCGTCTACCGCGGTCGCGGTCGCTTGCTCGTTGGTCGCCATTACAGGCCGATCCATGAGTCTCGCCGGGGCAGTTCGACGCCGGTGTCGAAGCTCAGGCTTCCGTCGGTGACCTCGAACAGCCGCCCGTTCATCGTCGGGCGGCGGTCCCCCTCCGCGTAGCTGAACGGCTCGGCGAGCCCGAACATGTCGTCGTCCTCGATGCCGAACATGCCCTGCCTGATATTCGGCCCGGTCGTGACGTCGTTCCCGGCCTCGGCGGCGTTTTGCATGCCCTTCAGCGCGAGCAGCGCGTGGATCACGCCGCGCACGTAGTTGAGCTGGGCGACCTCGGGGTCGTCCATGCTGCGCCCCTCGCGCTCGAAGTTCGCCTCGATGATCTCCGCGCCCCGGCCGCCGCTGTCGAGCGCGCCCTGGAACGTGCGGAACGCGTTGACGTACCGCACGCCTTCGAAGATGTCGGGCGACTGCTGGACCACGCGCTCGTCGACGGTGTAGGTGAGGCCGCAGACCGTCAGGTCGGGGTAGATGTCCTGTCGGTCCTCCAGGAGCACCCGCATCGGCGCGGAGGTGTTCTGGTGGATGAGGTAGTCGATGTCCTGGTCTCTGGCCTGCCGGAGCTGCGTGGTCGCCGAGTTTGCGGTCAACGGGAGGTTGATGTCCGGGGCCACGTCGAGCCCGAGCTCCTCGGCGTACTGCTTGCCGCCCTCCACGGGCGACCGGCCGAACGCCGTGTTCGAGAAGATGAACCCGACCGTCGCCTCCGGGTCGTTGTCCGCGATCCACTTCAGGTGCGCGCGGGCCTGACTGGTGTAATCGAGGTTGCCGAAGAAGTTGTACGGGAACTCCTCGGTGACGAGGTTCGCGGAGTACGACGCGGAGACGTACACCACCTCGTCCTCCGCGACGGTGCCCGCCAGCGCCTCGGTGTCGGCGGTGCCCCAACCGATGATCAGCGGCGGCGACGACTCGGAGGTGTACTGCTGGTAGTACTGCTGGGCCTGCGGCACCTCGTAGGCGTAGTCGTTGTTCGGGTGGTCGAGGGTCACGTCGAACAGGTCGTTCTCGTTGATGTACGCGATCGTGTCCCGCGAGCCGATGGCCGTCGGCCGCCCCACGTCGGACGTCGCCCCGCTCTCGTCGTAGATGCCGGGTACCGTGACCGAGTCGGCCATGCCCCCGTCGCCTCCGTCGCTCCCGTCGCCCCCGTCCCCGCCGCCGATACACCCGGCGAGCGCCAGCGTCGCGGCGCCCGCGGCGCCGCTCTTGAGGACGTTCCGCCGCCGGTACACTCGTGACGAATTCGCTGTGTCATCGTTTGTCATGAGTTCTACCTACTACCGTGAGCTACATACCACATAATCATTAGGGATAGATTCACCCCGCGGCGGGCGATCACCCGGAACCGGAGCGGTCGCGAGCGGCGAGCGGAGCGGTCGGTTCGCCGAAACAAACAAATGCGAGTGCCGAGAGGGCTAGTCCATGTTTACATTCGTCGTGGGTATCGACACTGACGTCGGGCGGGCCGAGACACAGGCGGAGACGATCGCGTCGATGCCGCTGGAGGCGGACGAAGTGACGGCGGTGCTCGTCCACTCGTTCAGCGAGAACCGGGAGGGCGCCACCGTCGAACAGGTCAAATCCGTCCGGGTCGCTCAGTCTCGACTCGAAGACGCCGGGATCGAAGTGACGCCGGAGGGGTACGGCGGCGACGCCGCCACGGCGATCCTCAACGTCGCCGACGACTACGACGCCGACCAGATCGTCGTCGCCGGCCGGAAGCGCACGCCGACCGGGAAGGTCCTGTTCGGCAGCGTCACCCAGAGCGTCATCCTCGACACCCAACGACCCGTCCTCGTCTGTAGCGGCGACGAGTGAACCGAACTCCCGGGGGACGGGCCCCGGGGGGGCGGCCCGGGAGTCAGCCGGGCCCATCGCGATCAGTTTATCACTGCGAGCGGGTATATCGGGGTGTGGTGGCGATGACGAGTCGGTTACCCCCACTGAGCCCCTTGTGACGACGGGTTTCCACCGAGCCACCGTTCCCACGACCGCCAGCGACGCGGCCGCCCCGCGGATCGGCGGCGCACGACCGGCCCCGGATCGACGGCGCCGGTCGGGTCGGGGTGAAAGTGGTCAGAGGCGGAGTCGCCGGCTCGCTGTCCGGCGGTTTCGACGCGAAAGGAGCGGGTGCGATTCGAGGTGGCCGCGAGGAGTCGGTCGCCGGTTCGCGGCTCAGTACGAGGCGGCCTGCTTGTCGAGGTCGGCGGCCTCGATGTCGTCGCCGTCGACCGACGTGCGGAGCACGTCCATCCCGTCGTCGCCGTCGATGTCGAAGTTGCGGGCGTACAGATCTTCGAGGCGGTCGTACTCGGCGTCGGATATCGGCGGCACGTCGCTCGCGGCGCTCCACTCGGCGATGTCGTCGCCGTCCCGGAAGGTGGGCGTGACGGAGGCGACCTCGTCGTGGGCCAGCAGCCAGCGGATCGCGGCCTGCGCCATCGTTCGGGTCCCCTCGCCGTGATCGGGCGTTTCGAGGAACCGGATCGCCTCGACCTTCTCCCAGCCGGTCTCGTACCACTCCTTCGGGCGGTGCGAGCGGTGGTCGCCGTCCTCGAGGACGGTGTCCGGCGTCACCTGCTCGTTGAGCAGCCCCGAGGAGTGCGGGACGCGGGCGATGACCGAGGTGTCGGAGCCGGACTCGCGGATCGTGTCGACGAAGTGGCGGCCGGGCTCCTGCTCGAAGAGGTTGAAGACGGTCTGGACCGCGTCGAACTCCTCGTACTCGACGGCGGCGTCGCCCTCGGCGAGCCAGCCGATCGAGGGGCCGAGCGCCCAGCCCAGCGCGCGGACGCGGCCGTCCGCCTTCCACTCGCGGAGGAGGTCGCGGACCTCGGGCGTCACCTCGTCGACGTTCGCGTTGTGCAGTTGGAGCACGTCGACGTAGTCGGTGTCGAGCCGGTCGAGGGAGGCCTCGAACGCCTCGGTGAGGTACTCCTCGTTCAGCTCCTTCGGGAGCTCGCCGTGGCCCGCCTGCGGGTTGTCGTAGAAGTCGTAGCCGATCTTCGTCGACAGGGTCACCTCGTCGCGGCGGCCGTCGATCGCCTTCCCGATGATCGACTCGCTGTCGCCGTGGCCGTACACGTCGCCGGTGTCGACGTAGGTGACGCCCGCGTCGAGCGCCTCCTCGACCATCCCGACCGCCTGCTCGTCAGAGCGGTCGCCCCACCAGTCCGTGCCGACGACCCACGCGCCGAAGCCGATCTCCGAGACCTCGACGCCCGAGTTACCGAGTTCGCGGTGTTCCATGTATCTCGATTGTCGGTCGGGACACTTATCGGGCGCGGTCGGTCTCGGCGCGGTGGAACGAGCGAGGGTCGCGGTCGCGCGTCGCGGCACGTACCGCCGGCTATTACTCGCTCGCGGCCGGTCCGCCCCCATGGACGACTCCCTCCGCCGTCGGCTCGACGCCGTCGTCGCCCTGCTCGGGATCATCGCCGTCGTCGCGGTCACCGCGCTGTTGCTATCCTTCGGCGCCGCCGCGATCGCCCCGGCGTTCGTGATCGCCTTCGCGGGCGCTCTCGTCGCCATTTTCGTCGACGCCGAGCTGTACTGACCGGTTGAGGCGCCGCGTTCGCACAACCGAATCCATTTGAACGACGGCGACGAAAGAGGTCCGATGACAAAGCGACACGTGTCCCTGCCCGACGGTGCCGAGGCCGGGGTCCGAGGGTTCATCGACGAGGTGGACGAGCGCCTCTCCTCGGACGAGGACACCTGCGAGGTCGTTCGCGACGTGCTGATCGACCTCCACGGCGACCGCGAGGCGTGGGAGGCGTGGCAGGACGGGGAGTCGGTGTCGCGCGCCGAGCGCGTCCGGCTCCAGGGGTACGACCCCTGTAACGCGACGCTGGAGTCGGAGTACTACGCCGAGAAGGACGAGGACCGCTTCCAGCGCTCGAAACACCTCCAGTGGCTCTGGCGGCAGTTCGACGCCACGCCGATGGCCGACAACGTCGAGTTCGCGCTCCGCTTCCGCCAGATGCTCGGCAACCACCTCTTCGCCGAGTGCGGGGAGAACTGCCGCTTTTTCAAGGGCATCTCCGTCACCTACGGCCACAACATCGAGGTCGGCGACAACGTCGTGATCCACGACGACGTCCACCTCGACGACCGCGGGAAGCTGACGATCGGCGACCGCGCCTCCATCTCCGACGGCGTCCACCTCTACAGCCACGACCACGACATCGTCGACCAGACCGAGGTCCGGAACTTCCACACGATCGTCGAGGACGACGCCCGCGTCACCTACGACGCGATGGTCCGAGCCGGCTGCCGCGTCGGCGAGAACAGCGTCGTCGGCGCGCGCTCCGTGGTCCAGGGCGACGTGCCGGCCCACCACGTGGTCGTCGGCTCGCCCGCGCGCAGCGTCCGCGTGAAACCCGGGTGGGAGGAGGCGGCCGAGGAGCTCGAAGACGGACGGCTCCCCGACAACCAAGACGACCGCGAGATCGAGTACGAACTTCCGGACGACCTCGAGCAGTTCGACGAGTTTCAGCGGGACCTCCGGCCGCCGAACTGAGCGCGGAGCGGGCGAACAGAGCGCGACAGTTTCTACTCCTCCGGCTCCTCGACCAGCAGCGTGTTCCGCACCAGCGTGGAGATGCCGCGCCGGAGGCGTTCGGTAACGGCTTGGTCGGAGATGTCGAACGAGTCCGCGAGCTCTTGGGTCGATATCTGCCGCGGCAGCGAGTAGTACCCGGCCGAGACGGCGTCCGCGAGGGTCTCGCGCTGCGGCGGCGTCAGCCCGTACCACGGGCCGGCGTCGGGCTTCGTGGGGTTGTAGATGCGCTCGACGGTCACACCAATGTCCTCCTCGACGTAGTGGTCCTGGAACGCCGAGAGCGCCTCGTGGGTGGGGAAGCGAAGCTCCAGGCCCCACGAGTCGGTCGTTCCGGTCGCGCCGAGCAGGACGGCGTCTAAGTCGAGAATCCGGCGCAGCAGCGAGGCGTCCGACGGCTCCCAGTCCAACGCGTACAGCGTCTCGTCGTCGTGAGTGTCGACGAGCTGTATCTCGTTGACCGACGGGTGGTCGCTGACAGAGCGCTCGAACGTCTCCCGGGCGTCGTTCCGGATTCGGACGAACGGAGTGGGCTTGCCGCCCAGCGGGACCATCGTTTCGAGAGTGATCTGGGTCGGGCCTTCGACTCGGAGGATCCGTCCCAACTCGAAGGCCGTAGACGGAACAGTCAACTCGACGATAACGCTCATTAGATATCACCCCATTCTCCCGCAACTGCGTTAAAAACTCGGTAGGGAGGGTCTACCGGCGAAAAACGACCTTGGTGTACCATGCGTTTCGCTGGTGTTATCCGTTCGGGAAACATATCAACGATCGTAGAAACACGCGGCTGCGGTTCTCGTTCGTGCGGCGGCGCGTTCGATGCCCCGACGGCGACGTATCGCAGTCGAGTGTGCGTTCCACCATGACAACTGATTCCACGCCCGACGACGAGGTATCGAGTACAGAGGAGTTCGAAGCCGCCCTCGGTCGGGTGATCCGTGACGCCTTCGAAAACGGCGTCAACCCCCGCGGAACGTGGGAGTACCGAAGCGATAGAGCAGGCGCGGACGTTGAAGTGATGGTCGTCGAGCTGGCGGACTGACGCGCGCGGAACCGCGGCGCTCAGTCTCTATTTAAATACCTTGGCAGGCCAGCCCGAAAGGATTCGTGATCGGAGGTTGACCTCCTCGCATGACGGACTCCCCCGATACTCCCGGTCCGCCGACCGGTCGGTCCGAATCGGGGGACGCAGTCGCCCGTCGGCTCCTGGAGGGCGTCTCCTCGCACGCCATCTTCATGCTCGACGCCGACGGGGCCGTCGCCACGTGGCCCGCGCCGTCGGCGGCGCTCTACGGACACGACGCGGAGGCCGTCCTCGGTCGACACGTGCGGATGCTGTTCGCCGACGACGAGGGCGAGGCGGACTCCGACTCGCTCCCCGAGGACTTCTTCGCGGAGCCGAGGGAGGAATCGGTCGAGTTCGAACACTGGCACCGCTGCGCGGACGGCTCCGTCTTCTGGGGCACGCTGACCCTGTCGCCGCTGTGGAACGGTGATTTTCACGGGTACGCGGCGATCAGTCGGGACACAACGGCGACGAAGGAGTACGAGCGGATGTTAGAGCGGCAGAACGACCGCCTCAAGGAGTTCACCGACATCCTCGCGCACGACCTCCGGAACCCGCTGAACGTGATCGAGGGGAACCTGACGCTGTACGAGGCGACCGGCGACGAAGAGCACCTCGACGCGATCGACGAGACGACCGACCGGATGGCGCAGCTCGTCGACGACCTGCTCCGCGTCGCGCGACAAGGGAACGTCGTCAGCGACCCGGGGCCGACCGACATCGGCGAGGTCGTCGACTCGGCGTGGGCGGGACTGAACCTGGCCCCCGACGCGACGCTCGGCTACGAGACAGTCCGGTCGGTGAGCAGCGATCCCGACCGGCTCCGCGAGCTGTTCGAGAACCTCTTCCGGAACAGCGCGGACCACGGCGGCGACGACGTGACGGTGCGCGTCGGGCCGCTCGACACCGGCTTCTACGTCGAGGACGACGGCCCGGGAATCGCCGCCGACCACAGGGAGGAGGTGTTCGATCACGGGTTCACCACGAGCGACGGCGGTCACGGGTACGGGCTCTCGGTCGTTCGAACCATCGTCAACGCCCACGGGTGGGACGTGGTCGCGGTCGACGCGGAGGGCGGGGGAGCGCGCTTCGAAGTGACCGGCATCGACTTCCTCGGCTGACGGCGGTGCCGGCGGGCGCGTCCCGCGCTACGGCCGAACGGAGAGCGGCGGGGAACGCGCGTCTGACGGCCGTCGAGCGCGTATCGCCCCGTCTCGGCGCCCCGCGGTCCGCGACCCTCGCCGGCTACTTCGCCTCGTGTTACCACAGGTCAGTATCGTTATTGGCCAGCAGCGCGTACGGGCGAGTGGTGTCGCACTCATGACAGGACAACGGATACTGATGATCGTCGGCGACTTCGGGGAGGACTACGAGATAATGGTGCCGTACCAGGCGCTCCAGGCGGTCGGCCACGAGGTCCACGCCGTCTGTCCGGACAGGGAGGGCGGCGAGACGGTCAAGACCGCGATCCACGACTTCCGCGGCGACCAGACGTACCTGGAGGAGCGCGGGCACAACTTCGAGCTCACGCACGGCTTCGACGAGGTCGACCCGGCCGACTACGACGCCTTAGTCGTTCCCGGCGGGCGCGCCCCCGAGTACCTCCGCGGCTACGACGAGGTGCTCGACGCGGTGCGGCACTTCTTCGAGGCGGACAAGCCCGTCGCGTCGATCTGTCACGGTCCGCAGATCCTCGCTGCGGCGGGCGTCCTGGACGGCTACGAGATCACGGCGTACCCCGCGGTCAGGCCCGAGGTCGAGGCCGCCGGCTGCTCGTGGGTCGACGGCGTGACGACCGACGGCAACCTCGTCACCGGGCAGGCGTGGCCCGATCACCCCGAGTGGATCGCACAGTTCCTCGACCTGCTCGGGACCGAGATCGACCACGAGGCGACCGCGGCGACGGCGGACTGAGCCCGCGCTTTTTCGATGCCGGACCCTCGCGCCCTCGCGGTCAACGTCGCCGCCAACACGAACGAACCCGGGTTCCGGGGCCCCGTCTACCCCGACGGCTCCTTCGCGTACGTCCCGATCCCGGAGTCGGCAGCGACGCTCCCGCGCGAGCGGTTCCTCGTCGACGAGCCGCTCCCGACCTACGGCGACCTCGACCTCCCCTTCGCCGTCCCGGCCGACCAGCGCGAGACGCCTGTCCACGCCGACCCCGAGTTCCCGGGCGTTCACGGCCGCGAGCGGGCGACCTACGGCGACCCGCACGGCGTGAAGGCCGGGCGGATCGCCGCCCTCGACCCCGGCGACTGGCTCCTGTTCTACGCCACGCTGTCGCTGCGGCCGCGCGACTGGACCGGACCGGGCGCGGAGCGCCCGGGCGATGAGGGGGCCGACGACCGCGGCGGCGCGTGGCTCCGGGACCACGGCGTCGCCGTCGACGACGACCTCGCCCCCGACTGGGGCGCGTACCTCTTCGCGGGGATCCGGGTCGAGCGCGTCCTCTCGCCGGCCGACGGCGACGGCGTCGTCGACCGCGCGGCCGCCGCCGCGGCCGCGCCGACCAACGCGCACCTGAAGCGGGACCCGTTCGACGCCCGCGTCGTCGCGGTCGGCGACCCGGACGCGTCGGGCCCGTTCGACCGGGTCGTGCCGCTGAGCGCGCCGGACGCCGGCGCGGACGCGAACCCGATCGTGACCGACCTGTCGAGCGACTCCGGGAAGGGTCCGTGGTGGCGTCGGCCGATGGCCTTCGACGAGGCGGCGACCGCGGAGCTGTTGGCGCGGGTCGAGCGAGCGTGACGGAGGCCCGGCCCGGCCCGACGCGGGGCGCCCGTCACCCTCGCCACCGCGATTTATGAGGCGCGGCCGCGTTGTACGGCACATGAGCGACGACGAAACAACGGACGAGAGCGACGAGGGGACCGGCCGCGGCGCGCCGTCGCGGCTCGGGCGCGTCCTGCTCGGGGCCGGCCTCGCCGCACAGGCGTCGGAGGACTTCCGCGACATGGAGGACACGATCGAGTACGCCGAGTCGGCGGGCGTCCCGCTGCCGGACGTCGCCGCGCCGTTCGCCTCTGGCATGATGATAGTCGCCGGCGTCGGCATCGCGTTCTGGCGGCTCCCCCGGATCGCGACCGGGGCGGCGGTCGCGTTCCTGACGGTCGTGACCGCGACGATGCACGACTTCTGGAACGCCGACGAGGGCGACAAGAGCGGCGAGCGGCTCGCCTTCTTCGGCAACCTCGCGATGCTGGGCGGGGCCTTGGTGTTCCTGCGCGAGGCGTACAAGAACTGACCCGGGGCGCGCCGCCGGTTACAGGTCGCCGGCGTCCAGCGGGTCCTCCAACTGGCCCATCACCGCCTCCATGGCGTCGGTCGCGGTGAGCAGCCCGACGACCTCGCCGTCCGCGACGACGAGGGCGAGCTCCTGCGACTCCGCCTGGAACCGGTCGTAGGCGTCGCTGACGCTCGCGTCCGGGGGGACCGTCACCGGCGGGGCCGCGACGTCCGCGAACGTCAGGTCGCCGTCGCGGAGCGCGTCGAAGCGGCTCACGATCGAGGGCGCGTACACGATCCCCTCGAAGTCGGTCCGGTCCTCGCCGACGAGCGGAAAGCGCGTGTGCGGCGTGTCCCGGATCCGGTCGAGGTTCTCCGCGACGGACGCCGTCGTCGTCAGCGAGACGATCTCGTCGGGCGGGGTCATCACGTCCGCGACGGTGATCCGGTCCACGTCGAGCGCGCTGAGCACCTCGTCGCGGCGCTCCTCCGGGAGCTCCACTTCCGCCATCATCGAGCCGAGGCGGGTTCGGAGCTGCGCGCGCGTCTCCAACACCTCCTCTTCGGCCTCGGTCCACGACCCGGTCATCTCCACGCCGAACAGGCGGAGCGTCGCCTTCGCGACCCAGTCGCCGAACTTGATCAGCGGGGAGATGGCCCACGCGAACCAGTACAGCGGTCGGGCGCCGTAGTTGGCGACCTGCTTCGAGCGCTCGACGCCGAGGTACGTCGGCGTCTGCTCGCCGTGCGTCAGGTGGACCATGTTGATGAGGAAGAATCCCAAGAGCGAGCCCGCGCCGGCCGACGCGAGGGTCGTGTTCTCGAACAGCGGGGCGAAAAGCGCCGCGAGCCCCGGCTCGGCGACGATGCCGAGCGCGATGCTCGTGCCGGAGATCCACACCTGACAGGTGGTGAGGTAGAACTCCAGGTCGTCGGTCATCTCCCAGGCGCGCCGGAGTCCGGGGGTGTCCATCTCCGACTCGGGGTACTGCCGGAGGCGCGTCAGGCCGAACTCGACGGCCACGAAGTAGGCGTTGATCAGGATGAGGAGGACGCCCGCGGCCACGCGGAGGGCGATCTCGGTCGGGGGCATCGTCGTCGCGAGCGGGAGCATCGTCTCCCGTTCTCCGGCCGACCGGCAAAAGGATTCAGGCCGCGGTCGGGCGCGCCTACTCGTAGTCCTCGTACGTCGGCAGCCCCTCCGCGGGCGGGAACTCCTCGACCGGGACCGTCGTCTCGTCGCCGCTGGCCATGTCCTTCACCGTGTACTCGCCGTTCTCCAGGTCGCGCTCGCCGACGACCACGACCGTCTCGGCGTTGATCGAGTCGGCGTACCCCAGCTGCGCGCCGAACGAGCGGTCCGAGACGTCCTGTTCGACCACCACGTCGTCGCCGAGCGCGCGGAGGTCGCTCGCCAGCGCGGCCGCCTCGCTCCGCGTGTCGCCGACCGAGAGGACGTAGTAGTCGGTCGAGAGCTCTTCGTCGGGCCAGACGCCGGCGCGCTGGCAGAGCAGCTTGAGCGTCGCGTGGCCGGGCGCGACGCCGACCGCGGGCGTGGGCTGGCCGCCGAAGCTCTCGATGAGGTCGTCGTAGCGCCCGCCGCCGAAGACGGAGCGCGACACCTCGCCGGTGGAGTCGAAGCACTCGAAGACGACCCCGGTGTAGTAGTCGAGCCCGCGGGCGGTCGTCAGCGACACCTCGCAGAACTCGCCCGCGCCGAAGTCGTCGGCCGCGGCGAGGACGTTCCGGAGGTTCTCGACCGCGTCCTCGACCGACTCGTCGCCCGCGTCGGCGACCGCGTCGAGGTCGTCGACGGTGTCCACGCCGGAGATGAGGTCGTCGAAGTCGCGCGCGGTGTCACGGGCGAGACCCGCGTCGGAGAGCAGCCCGACGTACTCGGCGTCGTCGACCTTCGCGCGCTTGTCGACCGCTCGGATCGCGGCGGCGGTGTCGACCGCGTCGGGGTCCGCGGCCAGCGACCGGACGAGCCCGCCGAGGATGTCGCGGTGCGAGACGCGGAACTCGAAGTCCTCGCCCGTGAGCCCGAGGTCGGTCAGGGCGTCGGCGGCGACCGCGAGCACCTCGGCGTCTGCCTCGGGGGCCGACGAGCCGAACACGTCGATGTTGGTCTGGTAGAACTCGCGGAACCGGCCCTGCTGGACCTGCTCGTAGCGCCAGAACGGCCGGGTGGAGACCCACTTGATCGGCTTCGAGAGCTCCTGGCCCTTCTCGACGACCATGCGCGCCACCGTCGGCGTGAGCTCCGGGGTCATCGAGACGCCGCGGCCGCCCTTGTCGTCGAAGGCGTACAGCTCCTCGACGATCTCCTCGCCGGACTTGTCCACGTACATCTCCGTCCGCTCTAAGGCGGGGGTGGCGATCTCGCGGAAGCCGTGCCTGGCCGCCGCGCCCTCGATCGCGTCGGTCACCTCGCGGCGGGCGGACTGCTCGCCGGGGTAGAAGTCGCGAAAGCCTTTGAGGCCGTCGTACATGACCGCCGGTTCGGCGAGCGCCCGCTTGAAAGCATCCCTTCGGGGCCGGGTCGGCGGGACCGACGAGCGCGGTCGCGGCCGGGGATCGGCGGCTCCGCGGGACCCGTCAGTCGCGCTGGTACTCCTTCTGGAACCCGCGGAACTCCGTCCTGTGGGCCTCCTCGTCGGAGAGCAGCGTCACGGCGAGGTCCTCGGTGACCGGGTCGTTCGCCGCCTCGGCGGCGTCGATCAGGTCGCGGTACGTCGCGATCGCGTCCTCCTCGGCGTCGAGCACGCCGTCGATGACGGCCAGCACGTCCGTCGAGTCCTCGGGCGGCTGAAGCGACTCCTGCCTGGCGGTGAACTCGGCGGAGCCGGGGGGACGGGCGTCGAGCTGTTTGAGCCGCTGGCCGAGCTGTTCGGCGTGGCCGAGCTCCTCCTGGACGTCCTGCTTGAGGCTCTCTTTGATCTCCTCGGCGCGGACGCCGTCGAGGACGATCGCGTTCGTCTGGTAGTTCATCACGGTCTCGATCTCGTCGGCGTACGCCGTTCGAAGCAGGTCGACGACTCGTTCTGACGACATGCCCGAGGCTACGCTCGTGGGGTCGAAAGGAGTTCCGCCGGTTCCAAGTCCGCGGGAGTCGGCCGGCCGCGGACGGGGCGGGACGCCGGGAGGCCGGCTGCGGCGAGCGAGGACCGGCGGGCCGGCGGTCAGTCGGTCCGCCCGTGGACGTACGTCTGGTCGTGGTCCGGGAACACCTCGCCGACGGTGCCCTCGCCGTACTCGTCGGCGATGAGCGTCCGGAGCTCGTCCTCGTAGTCCGCCTTCGGCACCTCCTCGCTCGGCCCCTGCTGGACGTCGAAGGTGGCGTCGACGAGCTGGTCGACCGCGTGGCGGCCGAACCCGGAGAGGGGAGAGATGTAGTCGATGCCGTTGCGGTCTTCGAGGCTCTGCGCCTGCGCCCGCGACACCGTGGGGACGCGGTCGTCGCGGCGGGTCCCGTCCGCGATGGCGTCGACGTCGAGGGCGGCGATGGTCTCTAGCGCGTGCTCGTGGACGCGCTGGATCCCGTTCCGGGGGTAACCGTCCGCGACCATCGTCTCGGCGGCGCCCTCGGCCACCTCGCCGTCGAGGTCGACGCGCTCGAACGGGAAGCCGAGTTCGGTGGCCGCCCGCTCGGCGTGCTCCCAGTCGTCCGTGAGCCCGAAGCTCCCGGTGACACAGCGGACGTCGTAGAACCGGTCGAGCAGGTGGGCGGCCAGCGAGGAGTCTTTCCCCCCGCTGTACAGCAGCGCGAGCTCCATCTACCGGCGGCGGATGTCGAAGCTCTTCTGCTCGGGCTGGAGCTCTTTGAGCAGGTCTCGCATCTGGTCCTCGTCGATCTGTCCCTGAATGCGTCCGCTCTGCGCCAGCGCGGCGACCTGCTGTTTCACCTTCTCGCCGAACTGCGGCTTCGACATCTCGACCGCGTTGAGCCGCTGGCGCGCGCCGTCGGTGAGGTACTGTTTCAGCACCGCCTCCTGCTGCGCCTCGGCGCGCTCCTGGGCCTGCTGTTGGGCCTCGGCGGCGTCGCCCTCGCCGCCCTGGCGCTCGCGGAGCTCCTCCATCTTCTGTTCGCGCAGTTCCTCGAGCCGTTCGTCGTCGGGGTTCCCGCTCATACAGCCCCGTTCTCGGTCCGTGCGAAAAACCATTTCGGAGGTCGCGACCCGCGCGGAACGGCCGGATTCGGCCCCGCGCTCGTCGGGCGCCGCGGGGGCGGTCCGCGCCGTTTAAACGGATCCTCGGCGTAGCCTCGTCCAATGAGCGACTCGCGGGAGTTCTGTCCGCGCTGCGGCGACCCGGTCCCCGAGCGGCGCGACCCCCTTCCGGGCGAGCCGCGCGGGCGAGACGCGCTGCTGTGCGACGACTGCTACTTCGAGGACTTCGACCTGGTCGACGCGCCCGACCGGATCGAGGTGCTGGTCTGTTCCGGCTGCGGCGCGGTGAGGCGCGGCGAGTCGTGGCGCGACGTCGGCGCGCGCGACTACACCGACGTCGCCGTCGACGAGGTGGCCGAAGCGCTCGGCGTCCACGTCGACGCCGAGGAGGTCGAGTGGGGCGTCGAGCCCGAGCAGGTCGACGAGAACACGGTCCGGATGCACTGCCGGTTCTCCGGCGTGGTGCGCGGGACGCTCCGCTCCGCGGAGGTGACGGTCCCGGTGAAGATCTCGCGGGGGACCTGCGACCGCTGCGGGCGCATCGCCGGCGGGTACTACGCCGGGATCGTCCAGGTCCGCGCGGACGAGCGCGACCTCACCCCGGCGGAGCGCGCCGAGGCGCTCGACGTCGCGGAGTCGTACGTGGCCGACCAGGAGGCCGACGGCGACCGCGAGGCGTTCATCACCGAGGTGAACGAGACGGACGACGGACCGAACATCAAGCTCTCCTCGAACCGGCTCGCGCAGAACGTGGCGACGCGGATCACGGAGTCGCTCGGCGGGAGCTTCGAGTCGTACCCGACGCTCGTCACCGAGGACGGCGACGGCAACGAGGTGTACCGCGTCACGTTCGCGGTCCGGCTCCCGAAGTACGCGGAAGGCGAGATCGTCGACCCCGAGGACGGCGACGGGCCGGTCCTCGTCACGGGCGTCTCCGGCCGGCTCCAGGGGGTCCGGCTCGCCACGGGCGCCGAGTACACCTCGGCGTTCGCGGACGCGGAGGCCCCCGACGCGACCCGGCTCGGCACCCGCGGGGACGCGGCCGAGACGACCGTGGTGACCGTGGAAGACGAGAACGCGATCCAGGTGCTCGACCCGGTGACCTACGAGGCGAAGACCGTCCCGAACCCGGCGTTCGTCGACGACGACGCGGACGCGGTGCTCGCCTTCGAGCACGGCGGCGACGTCCACCTCGTGCCCGAGGAGGGGGCGGCGCGGACCGCGGAGTCGGCTCGGAGCGACGACTGAGGCGGCTCCGCGAGCCGAACCGAACGCGCGGTCCGGAGGCGGGCGGAGAGCGGTGGGACTGATCGTTCGTGGAGAGCGGTCGCGAAAACGGTCGGCGAGGCGGCGTCCCCGGCGGCGGGGGAGCGCCGCTCAGTCGGCGCGTGCGGGCTGCTCTTGGCCGAGCGCTGCGGCGCGCTCGGACTCCGTTACCTCGATGCCGCGGCGTTCGAGTTGCTCGATGAATTCGGCCTCGCTGAGCCCTGCCTGTGCGGCCGCCTGCGACAGCGTCAGGGTTCGCGCACCGTACAGCGTCAGCGCACTCGACAGCCCGTTCGTGGCCATACATCCAGTAGTCGCGTGAGGGATTATGAAGGTTACTACTTCATTGAGGGGCCTGATACACCTTATACGATATATATTGACAGCCGATCGAAACCGGGATCGTAATACGTCGGTCGGCCCGCCCCGCTCGCCCGCAGGAGTTATACCGCCCTACGGCCGACACGCGGGTATGGACAGACAACAGCTCATGGCGCTGTTCTTCGCGCTCCTCATGGTGAGCTCGATGTTCGCCTGGGGCGTCTCGCTGCTGTAAGTGGCCGGCGCCGCGACCGCCTCGCAAAGAGCGCGCTCGCGACGCTCGGCAGCCGTCGCTCCTCGTCCGACATGCGTCTCCGCTCTCCGCGAGAGCCTCGTCCGCTCCGTCAGCCGTCGCCCCACACGTCGGAGAGCGGATGGTTCTGACGACGCTCAGCGTCGCGCTCGGAGCGGGTGCGGACCGAGTCGTCGCCCCCTCTCGGGCCGTCGGCGGTCGCGTCGCCGTCGTCGCCGCCGCCGGCTTCGCCGTGTGACGGGTCAGTCGCGCCGCCGCGGTCGGCCTCGCCGGAGCGCCGGTCCCGCCGCCGTCCGGAGCCGGCCGTAGCCGACGGGGACGCGTCGATCCCCGCCAGCGCGGCGCTGGGGTCGAACGCCGGCAGCGACGGGGTCGTCATCGCGTCGATCTGGTCGCGGAACCACGACGGGGTGTCGGCCGCGGCGCGCTCGAAGAGGTCGAGCAGCGAGTCGTCGGCGAGGTACGTCGCGCCGTGGTCGTCCGGGGCGCGGACGACCCGGCCGCACGCCTGGATCACGGTGCGCAGCGCCGTCCGGTGGTACCACGCCCACTGGCCGTCCTCGAGCCGGCGGGCGACCCGCGAGTCGTTCGTGTTCCGGTACGGGGCCTTACACACCACCTGCCACCGGCACAGGTCGCCCTTCAGGTCCAGCGCCTCCTCCATCTTCACGGAGACGAACACCTCCGGGTCCGGGCTCGCCTTCCACGCCTCCAGTTCGTCGTCGCGGTTCCGCTTGTCGTGACGCCTGACGCGCGCCGCGACGCCGAACTCGCCGAGGCGCTCGGTGAGCCGCTCCGCGATGTCGTACGAGTGCGCGTGGATCAGCCCCTTCTCGTCGGGGTGTTCGGCCATCAGCCGGACGATCAGGCGGGCGATCTTCGGGACCGTCTCGTCGCGGTGCTCGTAGGTCATCGACCCCTGCGTCACGTCGTACAGCGGGCGGTTCGCGAGCGGGAAGGTGTGCTCGACGTCGACGAGGGCGACGTCCGCGGGGTCGAGGCCGACGCCGCGGCAGAACGCCTCCTTCGAGAGGATGGTCGCCGACAGCAGCGCGAACCGGTTACCCCGGTCCCACACGGTGTGTCGCAGGTATCGCGCGGGGTCGAGCGGTTTGATCTCGATCGCGGCCCCTTCGCCGCCCGGCTGGTCGACGACCCACGAAGTCGGGGACTGGGGATCGCGGTAGTCCTCGAGGAACCAGCCGAGCTCGCTGATCAGCTCCTGGAGCCGGTCGCGGCGCGCGACCTCCTCGCGGTCGAGCTCGCGGCCGACCAGCTCGTCTTTCGCGCGGATCGCCACGTCGCGCAGCGCCTCGACGAACCGCGCGGTGCGGTCGAGCGCGTCCTCCTCGGGGCCCGCGTCGGCCGCGACGTCGGGGACGCCGACGTCGTCCCACACCGGGACGCGCTCCGGCGAGATCTCGATCGTCGCGTACATCTCGGCCCACTCGGCGAGCCCGTGCGCCTCGTCGATCACGACCGCGTCGCGCTTCCGGAACACCTCGGAGCCGGCGGTGCGCATGAAGTAGGCCAGGGTCATCGCCGCGAAGCGGTTGCCGGAGGCGATGGCGCGGTCGGAGAAGTACGGACAGCGGTGCCGGATCGAGCAGTCGAAGCCCTGCTGGCGCGCGCAGGGGGCGCGGTTCACGGGCGTGTCGTGCTCGCCGGGGAGCACGCAGTCGTAGTTCGACTTGCCGCGGATCACCGCCAGGTCGTCGAGGAGGTCGTCGGCCTCGACGTCGTCGATCTGCGACACCTGCGGGGTCGTGTAGTACGCGCCGGTCGCCTCGCTGGGGGCCGCCTCGCCCGCGGTCTCCGCCGCGCCCATGATGGCGCGGGCCAGCAGCGACTTCCCGCTGCCCGTCGGCGCGCGCACCAGCACGACCTCGTTGCCCGCCGCGAAGGCGTCGCGGATGTCGGCGAGCGCCCGCTCCTGTGCGCCGCGGAAGCTCGGCGCGGGGAACTCGCCGGGGATCCGGGTCGGGTCCACACGACGCCCTCGCGCGCTGGCGGAATTAAACCCTCGCTTGGCGGTCGGACGCGGCACCGTCGCGGGGGCCGGGTCCGACCCGCAGCGAGGGGCCCGTCCCGCCGGCGGTCGCGCGTCCGCCGCGCCCGACCCCAGTAGCTATTGGTGGCCGGAGAGACGAGGGGGACCCAGAGCGATGAGCGACGACGGGATCCTCGGGTCGCTGTCCGCCGTGGGCCTGCTGAGCCTCTGTTGCATCGGCTTCGGCGGACTGGCCGGCGGCGCGGCGCTGGTCGGCGGCTCCGCCTCGGTGAGCGCGTTCGCGACGGGCGCGACCAGCGCGCGCGGCGCGCTCATCTCCGGGGGCGTCACCTTCGGGACGGTCCTCCTCGCCGCCGCGGTGATCCGCTGGCGGCTGAACCGGTGACGGCTGGCGGCCCGTCCGGGGCTACTCTCGGCCGTGCGTCTCGATGTTCTCCCAGACGACGGCCATCAGCTCGCCGGTCTTCGCCACGAGGTCCTCGACGGCGGCCCCGTCGACGCCGGCGGCCGACGCGCAGCCGAGGTCGCGGATCGCCTTCGTGGCCGACACGTGGTGGACGTGGACGCGATCGTCGCCGGCGCGCTCGTACACGACCGTGGTACAGGGGAGCATGCCGGCGAGCGTGGGGTCGATCCGCAGCGCGTCGTGCGCGATCTCGGGGTGACAGACGACGATCAGCGCCGTCCGCTCGGCGTCGTCGTGACCGAGCATCCCCTCGATCATCTCGTCGAGCCGCGTGACGCGCACCGTCTCGAAGTCGGCGAGCTCGTGTTCGAGCTGGACGAACGGCACCGCGTCCTCGAAGGGGAGGTCGACGGTCGTGTGGAGCGCCTCGTCGGCGGTGGGGGCGGGGTGTGCGGCGTCGCTCATGGCAACTGTTCACACCCCACCGCGATAAATCCGTTTCGCCGCCTCGACGCCTGCCGCTACCTCGGACGCCGCCGCGACGGCCGGCGGGACTTTAGCCGGCGAGCCCGAGATCGGTAGCATGACCGACGAGCGCCGTGGCGGACGATGCGCGAGGACTCGCCGAGGAGGGGCGGCCCCGGACCCGGAGGGAGACGACGCCCGGTCCGCCGCAGGCGAGCCGCGACCGTCGAAGGGGGCCGCGCTCGCCAACGACGACCGGCAGAATCCGTTCGCCGACGGCGTCGACCGGCGCCAACTGCTCCGCGCCTCGGGCGGGGTCGGCGCCGCTGCGATGCTCGCCGGCTGTTCGGGCGGCGGGGGCGGCGGAGCCGGCGAGGGGGGCGGCGAAGCGCGCCCCACGGTGTTCGCGTTCAACAACGGCGACCGGACGGTGAGCGTCATCGACCCCGAGCGCGACGAGGCGGTCGCGACCGCGTTCCTCGACACCACGGCGTCGTTCCCGGCCAACCAGTACTCGACCGGGCCGGACGGCGCGTACGACGTGCTGTGGCTCAACGTCGCCGGCGGCGTCCGCGCGTTCGACCAGGGGACCCTGGAGGAGCTCGCCTTCGTCGAGACGGGCTTCGGCCCGAACTACCCGAACGTGACCCCGGACGGCGATCACCTCCTGATCGCGTCCGGCGGCACGACGGGGCTCGACCCGGACCCGGACGACCCCCCGGACCACGCCATCTTCCGCGTCGACGCCGACCGCGGGAGCGACGCGTTCGGCGAGGTGACGGGCGAGATGCGGACCGGCTACGTCGGCCCCTGCGACGCGACGCTCGGCCCCGACGGCGAGTACGGCTTCGTCGCCGACATCGCCGACGAGTCGATCCGCGTGGTGCGCGTCGACCCCTTCGAGACGGTCGCGCGCGTCGACGCGGGCGAGCCGGTCACCGACGGGAAGGTGCTCCCGTTCATGTGTACCGCGACGTTCGACGGGGAGTACCTCCTCGTCGAGAACGGCGAGGGGACCCTCGGGAGCGACCCCGCGGTCCCGCGCGAGGGCTCCGAGAGCGTCTGGGACGTCTCCGACCCCGAGGCCCCGGCGGAGGTGGCGAAGGTCACCCGCGACGACGGGCTCCCGGGCGCGCCGATCACGAGCGAGGTCGACCCGGCCAGCGAGGCGGCGTACCTCCTCATCCCGGGCGAGGGCGTCGGCGTGATCGACCTGGAGACGTTCGCGTACGAGACGACCATCGACGTCGGCGGGAGCGCGATTTCCGCCGCGTGGGGACCCGACCGCGAGAAGCTGTACGTGCCGGTCCAGGACGCGAACCACGTCGCCGTGGTGGAGCACGCCTCCCGGTCGGTGGTCGCGACGATCGAGGCCGGCGAGGCGCCGACGGGAGCGGCGGCGGGCACCGTCAGGCCGGCCGGAAGCGCCGTCGACGACGTCCGGGCCACGCTCGCCTCGCTCGGGCTGCCGCTCGGCGACATGGAAGCGACGTTCTGTATGGACGACCACTGTTACTGCGGCTGACGGTCGCAAGAATACGCGTTCGACCGAGGCGGGCCGCTACTCGGAAACAGTGCGCGGTAAAGCGGAAAGAGAGATGCTCCGGCTGGGATTTGAACCCAGGTCATCACCGTGAGAGGGTGATATGATTGGCCGGACTACACCACCAGAGCACGTCCGTTCGTCGCGTTCTACGGTAGGAAAGACGATACTAAAACAGTTCCGTTTCGACGCCGCCGTGCCCCGGTTTGTCGTGGCTCGCCGACCCGCGGCGGCCGGTTCGAACGCCGACGGCGACCGGTTCAGACGTCGACGGCGAACGGATCCGAGGCTCCCTCGCGGTCGCCCGCCGCCGCGGCGACCGCCGCGAGGAGGTCGGCGACGCCGTCGAGGTCCGCGGTGTCGATCACCTCGACCGGCGTGTGCATGTACCGGTTCGGGATCGAGACGTTGAGCGCGGGGGTCCCGCCGCGGGTGGTGTAGAACGCGTCCGCGTCGGTGCCGGTGCGGGTGCCGGCCGCCTGGAGCTGGACGTCGACGTCGGCGTCCGCGGCCGCGTCGCGCGCCAGGTCGACGAGGACCGGGTGGTTCGCGCTCCCCCGGCCGATCACCGGGCCGGCGCCGAGCTCGACCGGGCCGCGCCGCTCGCGGTCGACGTCCGGGTTGTCGGTGGCGTGCGTGACGTCGACCGCGACGAACGCGTCGACGTCGTCGAGGTCGACGCCGACCATCCGCGCGCCCCGGAGCCCGACCTCCTCCTGGACGGTGGAGACGGCGTACACGGTGGCGTCGACGTCGGCCTCGGCGGCGCGCCGGAGCCCCTCCGCGGCCGCCCACGTGCCGGCCCGATTGTCGACCCCGCGGGCGGCGATCCGGTCGCCGACGAGGTCGCGGAGCCCCGACGAGAACGTGACGGGGTCGCCGACCTCGACGTGGTCGCGCGCCTCGTCGGCGTCGGCGGCGCCGATGTCGACGAACTGCCCGGCGACGTCCTCGTACTCCTCGTCGCCGTCGCGGAGGTGGATCGCGGTCTGCCCGATGACGCCCTGGACGGGGTCGTCGGCGTGGACCGTGACGTGTTGGCCCTTCGAGACGGTGCGGTCGGCGCCGCCGATCCGCCCGATCCGGAGGAATCCGTCGTCGAGCACGTCCCGGACGATGAACCCGATCTCGTCGGCGTGGCCGGTGACGGCGACCGTCGGCGCGTCGGGGTCGCCCTCGTGGACCGCGACGGCGTTACCGTACGCGTCGGTGTCGACCCGGTCGGCGAACTCGCCGACGTAGTCGGTCCACACTCGCTGGGCGGCGGTCTCGAAGCCCGAGGGGCTCGGCGTCGCGAGCAGGTCGTCGAGGAACGCGCGGCGCGTCTCGTCCATGCGCGAGGCTGTGCGGCGTCGGGGAAGAAGACACCGGAGTCGACCGCGGTCGCCCGACGCACCGACCGACACAAGCGCTTTGAGGCGGCCGCTCGTCCGATCGGTATGGACATCCTCCGAAGCGTCCGGGCCGTCGCCGAGGCCGAGGGACCGGGCGTCGTCGACTGGGACCGGGCCGCGGCGGCCGCGAAGGGCGCCACGGAGCCCGGGTCGATCGCGCTCTCCGACGCGGAGCGCGCGGGGTACGCCGCCGACGTCCGCGACGCCCGCTCGCGGCTCGCCGAGGTCGCCGGGATCGAGTTCGACGTGCCCGACACCGTCGAGGTACAGAACCGCCACCACTGGATCGACGCGAGCGTCGGCACGTTCCGCCGCGTGATGGACCCGATCGAGGCGGCCGCGGCGGACCCCGGCGGGCCCGACGGGACGTTCGACGCGACGCCCGCGAGGCGCGGTCCCGCGTTCGCGCAGGACGTCAGCCGAGTCGCCAACACGGGGTCGATGGCGTTCGCGTTGGGGTTCCTCTCGCGGAACGTCCTCGGCCAGTACGACCCCCTCCTCCTCGCCGACGAGCCGGACGCCGACCACGGCCTCTACTTCGTCCACCCGAACATCGTCGCGGTCGCGCGGACGCTGGACGTGGACTACCCCCGCTTCCGGCGGTGGATCGCGTTCCACGAGGTGACCCACGCCGCCGAGTTCGGCGCGGCCCCGTGGCTCCCGGAGTACCTCGAGTCGCGCGTCGAGCGCGGGGTCGAGGGGATGACCGACCGCGGGCTCGACCCCGACGCGTTCGCGGAGCTCCAGGCCGCGATGACGGCGGTCGAGGGGTACGCCGAGGTGCTGATGGACCGCGCGTTCGACGGCGAGTACGCGGACCTGCGCCGGAAGCTCGACGACCGGCGCGGCGGTGGCGGCCCGGTGCGGCGCCTCGCGCAGCGCCTCCTCGGGCTGGGTCTCAAGCGGCGCCAGTACGAGCGCGGGGCCGCCTTCTTCCGGCACGTCGCGGACGAGCGCGGCATCGAGGCCGCGGGCGCGGTGTGGGAGCGCGCCGAGAACCTCCCGACCGGCGACGAGCTGGACGACCCGGACGCGTGGATCGCCCGCGTCGACCCCTGAGCGACGGCGGGCGACTCACTCCAGTTCGTACTCGCGCGCGCTGTTCTCGTCGGAGCCGTCCGAGACCTCGGCGGCGGTCCGGTCGAACCGCTCGTCGAGGTCCTCGGTCGCCAGCAGCCGGTCGAGCTTCCGCTCGAACTCGGCCTCGTCTATCTCGCCGGTCGCGTAGCGTTCCCGTAGCGCCGCCACCGGTCGTTCGGCGGCGGGAGACGTCGCCTCCGCGTCGGCGACGTCCGCGGCGACGAGCGGGAAGTCCTCGCCGAGGACCAACACCAGCGGGATCAGGATGAAGAACCCGGTGATGAACAGCGCCGGTCCGAGCGGCGCCACGGGGCTCGGCAGGAGGACGGCGGACAGCGACGTGAGCCCGAACGAGAGGATCGCGATGAGCCCGACGAGCCGCTTCTTCTCGAACGTTGGGAGGGCCATGCGCGACCGGTGTCGTCGGTCCGACAAAAGCGTACTGCCCCGGCGGCCGGGCGACCGCGACCGACGGCTATTCCTCGCGGGCGCGCCCACGTCGATCCGTGCTCAGGTACGTGACGACGAACCCGGGGAAGGTCCGCGAGGCCGAGCGGTACCTCCCGGACGGCTCGGTGGAGCGACTCGACTTCGACTACACGGAGGTCCAGGCCGGCGACCTCGGGCCGATCGCGGCCCAGGGGGCCCGCGAGGCGTACCGCCACGCGGACGCGCCGGTCCTCGTCGACGACGCGGGGCTGTTCGTCGAGGGGCTCGACGGGTTCCCGGGCCCGTACTCCTCGTACGTCGAGGAGACGCTCGGGATCGAGCGCGTCCACGAGATCGCGAGCGAGCTCGACGACCGCCGCGCCGCCTTCCGGTGTACGCTCGGCTACTGCGACGGCGAGGGGTTCGCCGCGAGCCCCGACCCGGTCGACCGGGGCGACCGCGACGCGGCCGCGGCGGCGGGGCCGGACGCGGAAGTGGGCGGCGAGATCGACGGCGAGGGCGACGCGGCCGGAGACGGCGCGGACCCGCTCCCGGTGAAGCTGTTCGAGGGGTACGTCCCGGGGCGGATCGTCGCGCCGCGGGGCGACGGCGGCTTCGGCTACGACCCGATCTTCGAACACGACGGCGAGACGTTCGCGGAGATGGACACCGACCGGAAGAACGCGGTGTCGCACCGCGGCCGGGCGTTAGAGAAGTTCGCGGAGTGGTACGCGGACCGCTGAGGCTCGGTTTCTCTCCCCGGCGGTTCAGGCCGCGGCCGCGATCGCGTCGGTGAGGAGGTCGCAGCCGAGGTCGATCTCGCGCTCGGTGACGTCGAGCGGCGGGAGGATCCGGACGACCTCGTTGCCGCACGCGAGCGTCAGCAGGCCGCGGTCGAACGCGTGCTTCACGACCGCGTCGCGGCGCTCCTCGGTGTCGAACTCGACGGCGAGCAGCAGCCCCTTCCCGCGGACGTCCTCGACGCCGTCGAGCGCGGCGTCGCGCATCGTCTCCTTGAACTGCCGCCCGCGGGTGACGGCGTTGTCCATGAGGTCCGCCTCCTCGATGGCGTCGAGCGTGAGCGCCCCCTGCGCGGAGGCGATCAGGTCGCCGGCCCCCCACGTCGACGAGAGGCGGCCGGTCTCCTCCGGGAACACGTCGCTCCGCGAGACGGTCGCCCCCACCCGGAGCCCCTTCGCGCTCGTGATCACGTCGGGGTCGTACGCGTAGTGGTCCGAGCCCCACATCTCGCCGGTGCGGCCGACGCCCGACTGGATCTCGTCGGCGATCAGCGTGATGTCGTGCTCGTCGGCGATCGCCGCGATCTCGTCGGTGAACGCGTCCGAGGGGAACCGGTAGCCGCCCTCGCCCTGGATCGGCTCCATGATCAGGTAGGCGACGTCGTCCGGGTGGACGTTCCCTCGCTTCGGGTCGAGTTTCCGGCGGAGCCGGGAGACGCCGTCGGCGAAGAAGCCGCACGAGCAGGTCTCGGGCGAGCAGGTCCGGTCGTCGCAGTACGGGACGTCCATCACGCCGCTGACCTCGGGGAACTCCCGGCGGTAGACTGACTTCGAGCGGTTGAGCGAGAGCGCGCCGAGCGTCCGCCCGTGGAACGCCCCGTCGAAGGTGATCGCGTACTTCGCGCCGTCCGAGGCGTCGTAGGCGATCTTGATGGCGTTCTCGACCGCCTCCGCGCCGGAGTTCGAGAGGAAGACGGTGTCCATGTCGTAGTGGCTCGTCAGGTCGGTCAGGCGGTCCATGAGCCCGGAGGCACCGGGGATCCCGTCGTCGGGAGCGGGGCCGCCGGCGGCGTAGAAGTCCTGCCCCGCGATCTTCAGCGGGTCGACGAGGTCGAACTCCGCGAGCCGGTCCATGATCAGCGGGTTGTTGTACCCGAGCGGCGCGGCGGCGACGTGGCTGGTGAAATCGAGGAGGACGTTGCCGTCGACGTCGGTACAGAACGGGCCCTCGGCGGGGGCGGTGCGGTCCCAGACGAACTCGTAGACGTAGGTGCTCGGCGCGGCCGACTCGTGGTGGTACTCGACCCACTCGCGAGCGCGCTCGCCCGGCAGGTCGTCGACCGCAGGCGTGGCGGTGTCGCGATCCATGAGCCGGGGTGGCACGCGGACGAAATAAATCCGGGGCGGATGCGCGAACGTTGGAGAAATCTCCAACTATCGGTCGCTCGTCGGCGTCCGCGACGGCGACCGGACTCGGCGGCGTGGTGGCGCGGAGGGCGATCCCGGGTCGGATTCGCTGTCGATCGTGATATGTTATAAAATACCAAGATACGATAGATTTTTATAGAATCGCGAGCCTATTACTATGTGAGTTCGAGGTGGTCAGCGATGCCCATGCTCGAGCCAGCCAACGCGTGGACGCAGGGACTCGACTTCCCGAGCAGACTGTTCGAATCCGGTAGCAGCGACTACGAACTGTACGAGGAAGACGGCGAGTTCGTCCTCTCGGTCGAGCTTCCGGGGTTCGACCCGACGGAGATCACGGCCTCGTGGAACGACGGCGTACTCAACGTCGCCGCCGAGCACGAGGACGAGAGCCGCGGGAGCCTCCGGACGTATCACCGGCGGTTCCGATTCCCGAAGGCGATCGACGAGGACGGCATCGAGGCCACGTACCGGAACGGCATCCTGAGCGTCCGGCTTCCGGTGACGGTCGAGAACGCCGTCAGCGGCACGGAGATCGAGATCGAGAGCTGACGCCGACGCGCTCGGTCTGAGACCCCCGCGGTCTCCGGACCGCCGTCGCGACCGACCGGCCCCGCGCCGGTCGCGTCGACCCCGCACGTCTTTTAGCTCCGCGCGCGACGGACGACGCATGAACCGCGACGAGTTCGCCGCCAGCATCGACCACACCGTCCTCGGCCCGGAGACGACCTGGGCCGACGTGCGGACCGTCCTCGACGAGGCCGCGGCCCACGGGATGAACGCGTGTATCCCGCCGTGTTACGTCGCCGAGGCGGTCGCGTCCGAGGCCGAGCCAGAGGCGATCGCCACCGTGGTCGGGTTCCCGCACGGGCAGCACGACCCCGCGGTCAAGCGCGACGAGGCGGTCGCGGCGTGGGAGGACGGCGCGGACGAGATCGACCTCGTGATCAACGTCGGCCGGCTGAAGGCCGGCGACGACGGCGCGGTCGCGGACGAGCTCGCCGACGTCGTCGCGGCCGTGCCCGTCCCGGTGAAGGTGATAATCGAGACCGCCCTCCTCGACGACGCCGAGAAGCGCCGCGCGTGCGAGGCCGCGGTCGCCGCCGACGCCGACATGGTGAAGACGTCGACGGGCTTCGCCGACGGCGGCGCGACCGTCCCCGACGTGGAGCTGATGAGCGAGTACCTGCCGGTGAAGGCCTCGGGCGGCGTCGGCTCCTACGACGAGGCGACGGCCATGCTCGACGCGGGCGCGGTGCGGATCGGCGCGTCGTCCGGCGTCGCCATCGTCGAGGGGCACCCGGAGAGCGGGGAGTAACGCTCGTTCGTCGGTACGCAGTCGAAAGGTCGCCCTCGCGCTCGTTCGTCAATAGCGAGCCCGAAGCAGGGCTAACGTTCGTCCGACGACGGGGGGCGCCCGTCGCCGTCGGCGGCGAGGCCGTCACCGGACGGCGATCCGTCGGCGTCCCCGACGGGCCCGTTCCCGGCGTCGCGTCGCTCGTCGCCTCTGACCGCGTCGCTGCCCTCGGCCCCGTCGACGCCGTCGGACTCCGCGCCCTCGATTTCCTCGGGGTCGACGTCGACATCGAAGGCGGAGACCGACTCGGAGAGCGACTCGGCCTGTCCCCGGAGCCGGTCGGCGTTCTCCGCGATGGTGGCGACGGTCGCCGTCTGCTCCTCGGCGGCCGCGGACACCTGTTCGGACCCGGAGGCGACCTCGCCGCTCACCTCGGCGACGTCCTCGACCCCCTCGACCGCGCGCTGGGTCGACCGGGCCTGGTCTTCGGCGGCCTCGCTGATCTCCTGGACGCCGTGGTTCGTCTCCTCGACCGCGTCGACGACCGCTTCGAGCGACGACGACGCCTCCCGAACGGTGTCCGAACCCTCGTCGATCCGCGCGTTCGTCTCGCGGATGTCGTCGACGGTCTCGTCGGCCTCCTCGCGGACCGCCTCGACCTGCGATTCGATCTCGGCGGCGGCCTCCTGCGTCTCCTCGGCGAGGTCCTTGACCTCGTCGGCGACGACCGCGAAGCCCTCGCCGGCCTCGCCCGCGCGAGCGGCCTCGATGGAGGCGTTCAGCGCGAGGATGTTCGTCTGCTCGGCCACGTCGGTGATGAACTCCACCACCTCGTCGATCTCGTCCATGCGCTCGTCGAGCGCCTCCATCTGCTCGACCGCGGCCGCGGAGCGCGCCTCGATCGCGTCCATCTCGTCGAGCGCCTCCGAGGCGGCCTCGCGGCCGGACTCGCCGCGCTCCGCGGCGGCCTCGGCGGTCTCCGCGACGGACGCGGCGGACGAGGCGACCTCCTCGATGCTCGCGGAGAGGTCGCTCATCTCGTCGCTCACCTCGTCGAGGCGCTCGTCCTGACTGATCGCGCCGTCGGCGATCTCCTGGATCTGCTCGCTGACGGTCCCGCTCGCGGTCTCGACCTCGTCGGCGCCGGCCGCGAGCTCCGCGCTCGCGCCGTCGACCTCGCCGGCGAAGGCGGCGACCCGTGCGGTGGTCCGCTCCAGCTGGGCCACCATGTCGTTGAACTCCTCGGCGATCTCGCGCATCGCCTCGCGGTCCGCGTCCGGGTCCATCCGGCGCGTGAGGTCGCCGTCCGCGACCGCGCCCATCACCTCGCTGTAGTCGGCCGCACGCGCCTCCATGTCGCGGGTGACGGCCTCCGCCTCCTCGCGGGCCGCCTCGGCCTCGTTGGCGGCGGTCTCCGCCTCGGCGATCCGGTCCCGGAGCGAGTCCCGCATCTCCCCGAAGCTCCTGAACAGGCGGCCGATCTCGTCGATCCGTCCGGTCGACAGGTCGACGTCGAGGTCCCCCGACTCGATCCGCTCGGCGCGGTTGCGGAGCCGCGAGAGCGGGAGCACCGTTCGGGTTCCGAGGACGGCGCCCACGACGCCCAGCGACGCGAGCGTGAGGAGGATGAGGAGCAGCACGGAGTTCCCCACGTCGTTGCGGACGGCGAACGCGGTCGACTGGTCGACGCTCGTGACGGCCACCCAGTCGGTGTCGGGAACGGAGGCGTATGCGTGGACCTGGCCGTCGCCGATCCGCGTCGCGGTCGTGGCGTTGCCCTCCCGGATCGCCTCGACGCCGTCGGCGTGTTCCGCTTCGTCGACCGTGCCGTCGATGTCGAGGACGGTCTGGCCGGCGGCGTTGAGGATCATCGTCTCCTCCCCGGTGTCGCTGTTCTGGATGCGTTCGAGCTGCGGCTGGATGCGGGTGACCACGACGAGGTACCGGCCGTCGGCCCGCGGCACCGAGCTGGCGAACGCCATCACCGGGCGGTCGTTGAGCACGGGCGACCGGTACGAGCGGTCCGACCGCCAGACGCGGTCGTCCTCGCCGACCCCCTCGGGGACGTCCGCGTCGCTCCACGGCGCGTCGAGGTCGCTCGGCGCGCGCCCCTCTAAGGGGCGTTCGGTGCTGGCGACGACCCGGTCCTGCGCCGCGTCGACGAGGTGGATGCTGACGATGTCCTCGGAGAGCAGCTGGTCTTTCAACAGCACGTACGCCGGCGCGCGCCGGTCGGACCGGAGCGCGTCGGCCGCCGACATCGACCGCGTCTCGGTGCTCATCCGCTCGGTCCACGACCCGATCGCGTCGGCCTGGAGGCCGCCGGTCTCGGCGAGCTGGGTCGTCGCGTCAGACTCCACGGTCTGTTCGGTCTGGAGGTAGGTGAACGCGCCCCCGGCGACGACGACGGCCGCGACCACGAGGAACGCCAGCGCGAACTTCGCGGCGTACCGGCGGCGCACCGCGTTCGGGAGGAGCCGCCCGACCGCGCGCACGAGGCGCTCGAACGAGTCGGGTGCCATCAGTTCACCGCCTCCGGGTCCGTGGGGACCGACAGGTCGCCGGCGACGATCCGCTCGCCGGAGTCGACGATCGCGGCGCGCACGTCGTCGGGGATCACCGGCCCGAGCGTCGTACCGTAGACGAGCGCGACGCCGTCCTCGGCGAGCCCGAGCGCCGTCGTGGAGCCGGTGGCGAGGTCGTCGTCGATCGTCTCCTCGACGGCGTCGTACACCGCGGTGCCGACCCGCTTCACCATCGACGCGAGGATCACGTCCGCGTACCGCGGGTTGCTGCGCGACTGGTCGGAGTCGACGCCGATCGCGTACCGGCCGTACTCCTGAGCCGCCTGAAACACGCCGAGTCCGCTCCCGCCGGCCGCGTGGTACACCACGTCGGCCCCCTGTTCGAACATCTCCGCGGCGGCGGCGTACCCGCCCTCGGGGTCGTCGAACGCGCCGAGGTACGTTGACAGCACCGACACGTCCGCGGTCGCGTGGTCGACGCCGGCGCGGTAGCCGGCCTCGAACTTGCGGACGAGCGGCGAGTCGACGCCGCCGACGTAGCCGACGGTCCGCTCGTCGGGGATGGTCGACCCCGCGCCGACGGACACGTCGCGGTCCGTCACCAGCCCGGCGAGGTGGCCGGCCTGGAACGATCCCTCGTGTTCGCGGAACACGTAGCTCGCCACGTTGTCGCGGTCGACGACCGAGTCGACGATGGCGTACCGCTGGTCGGGGTGCTCGCCCGCGACCGTCGAGAGCGCGTCCGCCTGGAGGAAGCCGATACAGCAGATCAGGTCGTAGGCGGGGTCGGTCGACGACGAGAGGGCGTCCTGCGCGGTCTCGAACTCCGGGATCGAGGTCGGCTCCTCGTTCGCGAACGCCACGTCGTGATCGAGGCGCGCGCGCTGGATGCCCCGGTTCGCGGCGTCGTTGAACGACCGGTCGTCTAGCCCGCCGAGCGCGTAGATCATCCCGACCGTCGCGCTGGCGTCCGCCGCGTTCCGGATCGCGTCTCCCCCGTCGGCCTCGTCGTCCGCCGGTTCGTCGTTGCCGGTGTCTATCGACGCCGAACCGGGGGCCTCGTCGCCGAGGCACCCGGCCAGCGCGCCCGCCACAGCCCCCCCGAGACCGGCGGCGAGCCGCCGTCGAGAGAGCGTCGTGGGTCCCGTCTGCGTCATGTCGCACCGGTTTCGACCGAGGGCTAAAACGCCTCGGAGCAGATTATCAATGATAATAGTAAACCGCGCTCGCAGCCCCGGCGGTCCGGTCACCACCGTTCCCCGAGGCTGAGAATCCAGTCGGACGGATTTATAATCCGAGCGCGTACGAAGGGGTATGAGCCACCAACCGGGATCGCGTGGATTCGACCTCGACGCGGCGTTCAAGGCGTTCGGCGCGGTCGGGATCGCCATCTCCGCCGCGCTCATCGTGGCCGTGCTGGCGCTGACCGACCCGTTCGGCGAGTACGTCACCGCGTCGCCCGCCCTGCTCGGAACGCTGTTGTACGGCGCGCTCGTCGTCGCGGTCGGCTACACGACGTACGCGCTCCGCCGGCGCTGACCGGGCGCGGTCCGCCGCCGACCGACGACGCCGCCGGGAGACATAAACCGCTCGCGGGCGGACGGATTCGTATGACAGACGACCCGAGCGACGCGGCGGTGGAGCGCTTCCTCGACCGAGCCGAGAGCGCGCTCGACAGCTACGATCAGGGGTACGCCGACGCGGACGCGACGCTGGCGACGCTGCGCACCCACGTCGACGAGCTGTCGGCGAGCGTCGAGGAGTCCGCTACCGAAGGTTCCGAGGACGACGGTTCCGACGAGGAGAGCGATTCTGACGCGTGAGAGCGAGCCCGTGAGGAGCCGGGCTCGAAGCCGGAGGCGCCCGGCTACGGGTGCGCGCCGATCAGCTCCCTGACGCGGCCCACGTACTCCGCGAAGGCGGCGTCGCCGCGCTCGCGCGGGCGTTCGACGTCGACGTCGACGACCTCCCGGACCCGGCCGGGCTCCGCGGCCATCACCACGACCCGGTCGGCGAGCGTCACCGCCTCCGCCACGTCGTGCGTGACGAAGAGGACCGTCTTGCCCGTCGAGGCCCACACGTCGAGCAGTTCCCGCTGGAGCATCTCGCGGGTCTGCGCGTCCACCGCGCCGAACGGCTCGTCCATCAGCAGCAGGTCCGGGTCGACCGCGAGCGCCCGCGCGATGGCGACGCGCTGTTTCATCCCGCCCGACAGCGACTTCGGGTAGGCGTCGCGGAACTCCGTGAGCCCGACGAGGTCCAGCATCTCGTCGACCCGCCGGTCGCGCTCGGCGGCCGACCGGTCGCTCCGTTCGAGCCCGAACCCGACGTTCTCCTCGACGGTCAGCCACGGGAACAGGTGGTACTCCTGGAACACCACGCCCATGTCCGTCGTCGGGGCCGTGACCTCGGTGCCGTCGAGCAGGACCCGGCCGTCCGTCGCCTCGGTCAGCCCGGCCACGACCCGGAACAGCGTCGTCTTCCCGCAGCCGGACGGCCCGACGAGGCAGACGAACTCGCCGTCCGCGACCGAGAAGGACACGTCGTCGAGCGCGCGCACCGGGTCGCCGTCGCCGTCGGCGTCGTACGTCTTTCCGACGCCGTCGAGGGCGACGCTCGCCGCCGCGGGAGAGCGGGGCGCGCCGGGGCCACCGGCAGTTCCGTCGTCGCCGGCGCTCCCGTCGTCGTTCACGCCCGCCACGCCAACACCCTCCGTTCGACCGCGCGGAACGCGACGTCGACGAGCAGGAACATCAGGCTCAACACGAGGATGTACGCGATCGCCCGGTCGACGCGCAGGTTGTTGCTGGCGCGGATGATCTCGCGGCCGACCCCGGGGACGCCGAAGATCTCCGAGGCGACGACGAGCATCCAACACCGCCCCAGTCCGGTCCGGACCCCGGTCATGATCCCCGGCATCGAGGCCGGCAACACGATCGACCGGACGGCGTCGAGGTCGCCGCGGACGCCGAGCGTCCGACCCACGTCGAGCAGGTCCTCGGAGACGCCCTCCACCGCGCCGTACGCCGCGTAGAAGTTGATCCAGAACGCGCCGACCGCGATGATGAACGCCGCGCCGGCGTCGTTGATCCCGAACCACGCGATCGCGAAGCCGATCAGCGCGAGCGGCGGGACGGGGCGCAGGGTCCGGACGAGCGGCGCGGTCAGGTCGTCGAGCACCCGGCTCCAGGCGAACGCGACCCCCGCGGCGACGCCGAGTCCGGTCCCGACGGCGGTGCCCGGGATCCAGTGGCGGACGCTCTGCGAGAGCGCCGCGATCATGTCGCCCGACGCGAGTTCGCTCGCGAACGCCTCGCCGACGGCGATCGGCGAGGGGAGCACGAACGGGTCCTGGGTGAGCGAGACGGCGTGCCAGACGAGGAGGAACGCCGCGACGCCGGCCGCCCCGCGACGCAGGCGCCGGCCGCCGCCGAGCCCGACGCTCGCGAACGCCCCGTCGCCGCCGACGCGCGGTCCGGTTTCGGTCGCCATCAGAGCGAGTCGTACACCCCGAGGTCGAATATCTCGTCGGTCGACAGCTGCTCGTCGATCTGGCCGTTCCCGGCCGCGAACTCGGAGAACACCTGCGTCGCCTCGGTGATCTGGTTGGGGTCGGTAATGAAGTTCGACAGCGGCGAGTCGAGCGCCTTCCGCGCGCGGTCGACCGGCATCCCGATCCCCTCCTCGACGTGGCCCGCGGTCGCGTCGGGGTTCTCGTCGATGAACTCGGTGGCGCGGACGTGCTGTTCGAGGAACTGCGCGGCGAGCGGGGAGTCCCGGACCTCGTCGCTCATCAGGGTGACCGCGGCGGGCTGGCCGGGGAGGACGTCGGCCGCGGTCCGCAGCATCGTCACCGACGACTCCTCCGCCTGCGCGATGGTCGGCACCGGCTCCATGATCGAGGTGCCGTCGATCTCGTCGTTGGCGATCGCCTGCCAGACGGAGCTCGCGCCGCTGATCTCGATGATCTCCACGCTGTCGTTCGCGGCGGGGTCGACGCCGACGTCGCGGAGCCAGTAGCGGAGCAGCACGTCAGGGACGCTCCCCTGCGGGAACGTGCCGAACGTGAACGGTTCCCCCTGCTCTTCTTCCCACGCCGCGAACGCGTCGGCCCCCTCCTGCTCGAACGTCTCGTGGAACGAGGACTCGGCCATGATCCCCATCGGCTCCCGGATGTTCGCGGCGGTCACCCGCGCGGCGATGCCGCGGTCGATCGCGATCATCGCGGGCACGATCCCGAACATCGCGACGTCGATGTCGCTGCCGCCGAGCGCTTGGACGATGTCGGGGCCGTTGCCGAACTCCTGTCCGGTGACCTCGGCGTCGATCTCGGAGAAGTACCCCTCGCCCTCCATCACGTACCACTGGAGGTCGGGGTAGATCGGCATGTGCGCGACCGTCAGTTCGTCGAGGCCGCCGCCGGAGCCGCCGAGGCAGCCGGCGAGCCCGACCGTCGCAGTTCCGCCCGTCGCCGCGAGGAACGATCGCCGCGACGCTGTCCGCGTTGGTTCGTACATACCGATGAAAGCGGACCCGCGGGCAACACCCTCGCGCCACCAGCAACTGAAGCGTGTTCCGGTGACGTAGCCGAGAACCCGGATCGAACGATTTAGCGGTTTAGAGCGGCCCTGAGACGGATAACCGGATCGAGATTCGTCACCGAATGGCGCAAATATTGCTGCCGCGGTCCGCCGAGTCGTTCCGGCGGGCGATCACGACCGCGGGGTCAGGGTCGCTCCGCCGCATCCTCGTCGAACAGCCCCAGGTCCTCGGCGACGAGGTCGGCGAGCCGGTCTTTGATCGCCGGGTCGACCTCCGCGACGGACTCGCCGCCGTGTTTCTCCGCGTTGTGTCTCTCGAGCGCGTCCGCGAGGTCGTCGAGCGGCACGCGGGTCTCCGTCTCGCACTCGTCGCACACGATCGGGACGGACGGCTCGTTGGTGGACATTACCCCGACGATCGCCCGTGTCGGATATATGCCTTCGGGCGGCGGCGCGTGCGCCGGCGACTCCCGGCCGAACACTTTCGGGAGGACCGTCGCGGTCCGCGACCTTCGCCGCGACGAACCGCCACCGTCTACTGGCCCCACCGCGACGGTCCGGCATGTACGTTCTCGTGACGGGGGCCGCGGGCGGGATCGGCGGGAGCGTCGCGCGCACGCTGGCGGCCGCCGACCACGACGTCCTCGGCGCCGACCGCGACGCGGAGGGGCTCGCGCGGTTGCCCGACGCAGTCGAGACCGCGGTCGTCGACCTCCGGGACGAGGCGGCCGTCCGCGACCTGCTCGCGGACCGCCCGCTGGACGCGCTCGTCTCCTGCGTCGGCGGGTACGAGATCGCGGCGGTCGAGGACACCTCGGCGACGGCGTTCCGCCGGCAGGTGGAGACGAACCTGACCGCGGTCCACGTCACCGTGGCCGCGGCGCTCCCGACGCTCCGCGAGCGCGGCGGCCGGGTCGTGGTCGTCGGCTCGATGGTCGGCTCGGTGGCGCTGCCGTACCACGGCGCGTACAGCGCCGCGAAGGCCGGGCTCGACGGGTACGTCGACGCGCTCCGCAGGGAGGTCGGCCACCGCGGAGTCGACGTGGCGCTGGTCGAACCCGGCCCCGTCCCGACCGGGTTCAACGAGCGGGCCGCCGCGGCGGTCGAGGGCGCGGGCGGCGAGGGCCCCTACGCCGACGCCTACCGCGAGTTCGAGGGGTACTCGCCGGCCGCCACGGACGTCGAGTCGGTCGTCGAGCGCGTGGTGGCGGCGGCGACCGACGACCGGCCGCGGACGCGCTACCGGGTGAGCCGTCGAGCGCGGTGGCTGCCGCGGCTCGCGCGCGTCCTCCCCGACCGGATCTACGACCGGCTCGTCCGCGCCGGCCTGCCGGGCGGCGTCCTGTGGCGGCTGCTCCATCCGTGAGGAGCCCGCCCGCATCGAGAACTTCGGCGCCCGTCAGTCGTCCGCGGCCCCGGAGGAGGACTCCTCCGCGTCGTCCGCGGGCACCGACTCGGACGATCCGGGCTCCGTCCGGTCCGGTTCGGTGCCCTCCGGTCCGGCGCCGTCCGAGTCGGTGGCGTCCGCGTCGGTCGCTGCCGTCTCGGCGTGGAACTCATCCGGCGAGGCGTCGATCCGCTCGAACTCGCCGAAGTCGCGCTCGTGGTGGCGGATCATCTGCTCGACGATCCACGCGCTGTCCCGCTCGCTGTACCCCCACTCGGCGTCCGCGTCGGCTACCTCGAACCGGTCGTCCGTGGCGAGCGCGGCGTACAGGTGGTAGAAGCCGAGGACGACGTCGCCGAAGTCCCGGGCCTCGCCGCCGATCTCGCGGCGCTTCTCCGCGAGCTCCTCGCGGCCCGCGTCGGTGAGCGCGAAGTACTTGCGGTCGGGCTCCTCCTCGCGCTCGACGCGCTCGGCGACGCCCTCCTCCTCGAACTTGTAGAGGATCGGGTAGACGGAGCCGTAGGAGGGCTCCCAGTGGCCGCCGCTGATCTCGGTGATCTCGCCGAGCAGCTCGTACCCGTACCGGGGGCGCTCGTCGAGCAGCTCCAAGACGAGGTACGATATCAGTCCCTTCGGCGGGCCGCTTTTCCGCATCGTCTCGGCTTTTCGCGGTCGCGTCGAAAGGGTTTCGATCACGGCGACACCGGCGTATCGCGGCGTCGGGTCGCGGCGACGGGGCCGGTCAGCTCAGGTCGGCGCGACGGAAGGCGCCGTAGCCGACTACGAGGGGGACCGCGGCCCAGGCGAGCAGGACGGCGAGGAACACCGCGGGATCGAGATACGCCGGGGACGGACCGCCGAGCGCCGCGTCGGTGGCCGCCCCGCCGAGCAGCGTCCGCTGGACGAGCGCGTTGTACGCGCCGGTCGGACTGAGCCCGCGGACGAGGAGGAACCACGCGGGGACAGCGGTCCCGGGGAGATCGCCGGTGACCAGCAGGTGAACGCCGTTCGGGGCCAAGTCCCAGAGGAGCGTCAGGCCGAGGTACGCCGTTATCGCGAGGGTCATCGCCCGGCTCCGCGTCGCCGTGACCGCCGAGATCCCGACGGCGATCCCGAGGAACGACACGGCGAGCAACACCGTCAGCGCCGTCGTCGCGAGGAACGCGACGACCGGGAGCTCGGCGTAGAGGGCGGCCGTGACGACGCCCGAGATCGCGAACCCCGACGCGATCCCGAGGACGACCGCGCCGCCCCGCCCGAGGAACTTGCCGACGAGGACCTCGCCGCGGGAGGGCGGGAGTCCGAGCAACACCTTCAGGCTGCCCGACTCCCGCTCGCCGACGACGGTGAGGTACGCCGCGAGCAGCGCCATGATCGGGACGAGGAGCCCGGCGAACTGCGACGCGCCGCCGATGGCCGCCTCGGGGCCGCCGCCCGCCTCGGGGACGAGCAGCGGGAGCGCCGCCGACAGCGACGACATCACCGCGATCACCGCGACGATCCCCCAGACCACCCGGGACCGGAGCGCGTCGCCGAACTCCTTGCGCGCGATCGTCGGTCGGATCCCGCTCGCCGCCATCACGCACCCCCGTCGGCGTCGGCGAGGCTCGCTCCGGCGGCGTCCGGACCGTCTCGGTCCGGCGGCGACCCGCCCGTGTAGGCGCTGAACAGGTCCTCCAGCGACGATTCCGCGATCGCGACGTCGAGGACCGCGGCCCCGTCGTCGCGGACGCGATCGATGACGTCGACCTTCGCCGCGGCCTCGGCGACGCGGACGCGGATCGTCCGGTCGTCGACGGCGACGTCGTCGACCCCGGCGACTTCCCCGAGCGTCAGCCGGTCGGGGACCGCGTCGACCGTGAGCGTCACCGTCGAGCCGGTGTCGAGCGCGTCTCTGAGCCCCGCGATGGTGTCGACGGCGACGAGCCGGCCGCGGTCGAGGATCGCGACCCGGTCGCAGACGGCCTCGACCTGACTGAGGATGTGACTGGAGAAGAAACCCGTCTTCCCCCGGTCGGCGTGATCGCGGGCGATCTCGCGGACGAGGCGGACGCCGTTCGGGTCGAGCCCCGACGACGGCTCGTCGAGGATCAGCACGTCGGGGTCGCCGACGAGCGCGATCGCGAGCGCCAACCGCTGTGTCATCCCCTTCGAGTAGCCGCCGACGGCGCGGTCGGCGGCCGCGGAATCGAGGCCGACCCGATCGATCAGGTCGTCGACGTCGTCGCCCGTGCCCTTCAGCGCGACCGCGTACTCCAGGTTCTTGCGGCCGGTGAGCCGCTCGTAGAGCCCGTAGCCGTCCGGGAGGATGCCGACCCGCTCGTGGACCGCGCGCGTCTCGGCCTGCGCGTCGTGGCCGAGGACCGTCGCGCTCCCGGCGGACGGGCGGACGTAGTCCATGATCACGTCGATCGTCGTCGACTTCCCCGCGCCGTTCGGCCCGAGGAAGCCGAATATCTCGCCGGCGTACACGGTCAAGTCGAGGTCGTCGACGGCGAGCACGTCGTCGCCGTATCGCTTCGTCAGGCCGGACGTCCGGATGGCGACCGACTCGTCGTCGGTCGTCCCGTCGGACGGTGGAGGCGCGTCAGCGGGCATACTGCCCCCGACGAGGGGGCCGTACAAAACGCTATGCGAGCGGGACGCCCGGCGCGCGGGACCCGCGACCGTGGTTCCGTTTCCGGCGCGCGGGACCCGCGACCGTGGTTCCGTTTCCGGCGCGCGGGACGACCCGCAAACCCCTAAGTCGCGGGGCCCCAACCCGAGGTATGGTCGAGGCTCCACAGACCGCCGAAGGGTGGTTCTCGCTTCACGACTTCCGCTCGATCGACTGGGACGCCTGGCGCGACGCGCCCGAGTCCGAGCGACGGCGGGCGATCGAGGAGGGCGAGGCCTTCCTGAAACACCGCGAGCTGGTCGCCGACGCCGATGACGGGGAGTCGGCGCTGTTCTCCGTGCTGGGACACAAGGCGGACTTCCTCTGTCTCCATTTCCGCCCGTCGCTCGACGATCTCTCCGCGATCGAGCGCCGGTTCGAGGACACCGCGCTCGCGAAGTTCACCGAGCGCGAGACCTCCTACGTCTCCGTCACCGAGGTGTCCGGGTACGTCTCGGACGACTACTTCGAGGAGGGCGCGGACGCCGTCGACGAGGGGCTGCGCCGCTACATCGAGGGGAAGCTGAAGCCCGAGATCCCCGACGACGAGTACGTCAGCTTCTACCCGATGAGCAAGCGCCGCGGCGAGGAGCACAACTGGTACGACCTCGACTTCGAGGAGCGCGCCGACCTGATGGCGGGCCACGGCGAGGTCGGCAAGGAGTACGCGGGGAAGATCAAGCAGGTGATCGCCTCCTCCGTCGGCTTCGACGACCACGAGTGGGGCGTCACGCTGTTCGGCGCGGACCCGACCGACATCAAGGACATCGTCTACGAGATGCGGTTCGACCCGGCCTCCTCGCGCTACGGCGAGTTCGGCGACTTCTACGTCGGCCGCCGGTTCCCGCCGCGCGACCTCGACGCCTTCCTCGCGGGCGAGACGGTCCCGACCGGCCGCGTCACGGAGCGGGACAGCGCCGGGCACCCCCACGGGGAGGAGAGCGGCCACGGTGAGGGCAGTCACCACGGCGACGACGGCCACGGCCGCGACGAGGGCCACGAGCGCTCGGGCGCTGGCGGCGGCTCCGCCCACGGCGACCACCCCCACGGCGAGGACGGCGGCAGCGAGGGCGACCACCCCCACGGCGACGAAGAGGCCGGCGACGGGGCCTCGGACGAGGAGATCCGCGGCGAGCTCGCCGACCTCGACATCTACGCCGGGAAGCCCCACGGCGAGGACGTGTACGCCACGGTGCTGTACAGCGAGGCCGACGTGGGCGAGCTGTTCGACGAGGTCGAGGGGCTCCGCGGCAACTTCGACCACTACGGCACCCACGTCAAGACCGCCGTGTACGAGGGGCGCCACACCGACCGCGCCGCAGTCGTCTCCATCTGGGACACGGCGTCGGCGGCCGAGACCGCGGGCGGCTTCCTCTCGGAGCTGCCGGACATCGTCGCCCGCGCCGGCGAGGAGTCCGGCTTCGGCACGATGGGCATGTTCTACACCGTCAAGCCAGACTACCAGACGGAGTTCGTCGAGACCTTCGACGACGTCGGCGACCTGCTCGCCGAGATGGACGGCCACGTCGAGACGGACCTGATGGTGAACACCGAAGACGAGAACGACATGTTCATCGCCAGCCAGTGGAACGCGAAGGAGGACGCGATGGGCTTTTTCCGCTCCGACGAGTTCTCCGAGACCGTCCAGTGGGGCCGCGACGTGCTCGCCGACCGCCCGCGCCACGTCTTCTTGGCGTAGGCCGGTCGGCCGCTCGGCGAGCGCCGGTCCCCCGCCGCCCGGTCCCCTTCGCCGACCGCCGGGTTTTAGGTGTCGTTGCGGCGAACGACCGGCCATGTTCGATACCATCGTGGTCGCGACCGACGGCTCCGACAGCGTTCAGCGGGCCGTCTCGGTCGCGGTCGACGTGGCGGCGCGGTTCGACGCCGAGGTCCACGCGGTGTACGTCGTCGACGCCGGCGAGGTGGAGTCGTCGCCCGACACGGTCCGCGACGACCTCCGCGACGCCCTCGACGACGAGGGACGCGACGCCCTCGACCGCGTGTCCGGCGCGGCGCACGACCGCGACGACGACCTCGACGTGACGATCGAGGTCCGCGAGGGGCGGCCGGCCTCGGAGATCGACGCCTACGCGCGGTCGGTCGACGCCGACCTCGTCGCGATGGGCACCCGCGGCCGCCACGGCGAGAACCGCTTCCTCATCGGCTCCGTCGCGGAGCGCGTCGTCCGGACCTGCCCGGTCCCGGTGTTGACGGTGCGGCAGCTGACCGAGGAGGACCCGCGGCGGACGACGATCTGAGCGCCCGCGAGAGCGGCGGAGTTTTCCGGCTGCCGCCCGGCACGACGGTATGGACGACGACCTCATCGAGACGGGGGACGCCCCCCGATCGCGGTACACGAAGCTGCCGGGGAAGGGATTCTTCTACCCGGACTCGCTGGACGACGAGCGCGCGGAGCGGCGAGCGCGGGAGACGATCGAGGGGAGCGAGGCGGTCGTGATCGCCGACGGCGACGCCGACGGCCTCGCCTGCGCCGCGATGATCCGCGAGGCGTACGACGCCGCCCTCGACGTCGCGCCCTTCGAGGACGCCATCGCGGCCCGGCTGGATGACGAGCGCGAGGGGGACGAGGCGGCCGAGACCGCGGGCGACGTGGCGGACGACGAGGATCCGCTCGAGGACGCCCACGCGCAGTCCTCGGTCGGGCTGCTCTCCGCGGGCCCGTACTCGATCGACACCGCGCTCGAACGCGTCGCCGCGCACGCCGACGACGGCATCGACCTGTTCGTCTGCGACCTCTGTCCCGACGACTACGAGTGGATCGCGGAGCCGCTCGAAGAGCTGGCGGACTCGACCGACGCGATCCGCTGGTTCGACCACCACCAGTGGGACGACGAGACCGCGAGCGCGGTCCGCGAGGCCGGCGTCGACCTCGTCGTCGGCGAGTCGGACGAGGAGTGCACCGCCGACGTGACGCTCCGCTCGCTGGGTCGTGAGTTCGACGACCGCTGGGCCGAGCTCGCCGCGGTCACGCGCGACCACGACCTCTGGCTCAAGGAGGACCCCCGCTCGGACGACCTCGCCGACTACTCCTACTGGGCGGGCGCCGAGGAGTACGCCGCCGTCGTCGGCGCGTACGGCGTCGACCTCCCCGAGGCGGTTCGGTCGTTCGTCTCGGAGCGACGGGTCGAGAAGGAGGCGCGCATCGACCTCGCGGTCGACCGCGCGGTCACCCACGAGGTCGGCGACTGGCGCGTCGCGGTCACCTACGGCCGCTGCTCGCAGAACGAGGTCGCGGAGCGGCTCCGCGAGGCGGGCGCGGACGCCGCCGTGATCGTCAAGCCAGCGGGGTCGGCCTCGATCCGCGGCTCCGACGACTTCCGGCACGCCCACGAGGTCGCCGGGCGCGTGAACGGCGGCGGGCACCCGCAGGCGGCGGGCTGTAAGCCCGACATCTACGACGACATGCTGGACTACGCCCACCACTGGAGCACCGAGGGACAGGCGTGTCAGCGCGTCATCCTCGCGGCGTTCGAGGCCGTCGCCGAGGAGGTCGCGGCCGAGGAGCGCGACGCCGACGAGGCCGAAGCGGCCGAGTAGGCCGATGGCCGACGTCCTCGTGGCCGGCGAGACGCTCGTCGACTTCGTGCCCGCCCCCGGCGAGACGCCGGGCGAGGTGGACGGGTACGCTCACCGCCCCGGCGGCGCGCCCGCCAACGTCGCGGTCGGGCTCGCCCGGCTCGGCTCGCCGCCCGCGTTCTGGACGCGCCTCGGCGACGACGCGTTCGGCGCGTTCCTCGCCGAGACGCTCGCGGACGAGGGGATTCCAGAGACCCACGTCGAGCGCGTCGCGGGGAAGACGACGCTCGCGGTGGTGTCGCCGCCCGGCGAAGACGGGCCGCGGTTCGCCTTCTACGGCCCCCGCGAGGCGACGTTCGGGTTCGACCCGGACGCGGTGCCGACCGAGGCGCTGCGGGGCGCCGACGACGCG
>UEZU01000001.1_pt1 | contig 94300 bp, 99 predicted proteins | sample 1903801 | NCBI WGS metagenome assembly UEZU01 (sample SAMEA4776353, study PRJEB27445) | saltern metagenome | biome: Hypersaline environment; feature: solar saltern; material: Pellet | place: Spain | collected 2012-08 | depth 0 m | reverse complement strand
TCGGCGGTCTCGGCGGCGTCGTCGCCCCACGCGTCGGTCGGCTTGACCCTGGCGCGACCCCCCTCGACCTCGATCCGGACCGGTCCGTCGGCGGCCCCGGTCACGAGCAGGCCGATACAGTCGTCGAGCGACCCCGCGAGCCGGACGGCGAAGTCGCCGCCGGCGTACGAGTCGAGGAACCCGCCGGTGAGCGGCGACTTCGTCACTGCGGCGTACCGGGTCTCTCCCGGCAGGAAGCCCGCGAGCGGCCCGACGAGGAACGCGAGGAGATTCTCCGGCCCCGTCGGGTCCGTTCCCGGCGAGAGTTCCTCGTAGAGGTAGCGCGCTCCGATCCCCTTCCCGCCAACGAAGTCGCGTCGCCAGTCCCGCGGGACCCGTTCGCTGGTAGTCTCGCGCGTCGAGAGGTCCACGCGAATGACTCGGGTGCGGTTTCGGCGCATCCGGTTGACCTGCGTGGCGGAGTCGTATCAATTTGTCCGCCGCCGCGACGCCGCCGGTCGGCCGCCCGTCCGACCGCCAGAGTGAGGTCCGATGCGACTGAACGCCCCGGCATGGACCTGACGACCGCGCTCGACGCCCGCGACGCGACCGTCTGCGTCGTCGGTGCGGGCGGCAAGAAGTCGACGCTGTTCGCGCTCGCCGACCGCCTCGACCGACCGGTGGTGACCGCCACCGTCCGGATACCGATCTTCGACGACCGGGTCGCCGCGGTGCGCGTGACCGAGGACCCGGTGGCCGCGATCGACGGGGCCGGCGACGGCGACTGGCCGCTCGGGCTGGTCTCGGAGCGCGAGCGGTCCGACCGCTACCTCGGGTACGACGCGGACACGGTCGCCGAGGTCGCCGACGCCGCGCCCGGCGCGACGCTCGTGAAGGCGGACGGGGCGCGCCTCCGCGAGTTCAAGGCGCCGGCCGACCACGAGCCGCAGATCCCGGCGAACGCGGACGTCGTCGCGCCGGTCGCGAGCGCGCATGCCGTCGGCGAACCGCTCACCGAGGAGCTCGTCCACCGCCCCGAGGAGGTCGCCGCGATCACCGGCCGCGAGGTCGGCGACGAGATACGCCCCGCGGACGTGGCGACCGTCCTCGCGAGCCCGGCGGGCGGGCTGAAGGGCGTCCCCCGCGGCGCGACCGCGATCCCGATCGTGAACAAGGTCGACGACGAGGCGGACGCCACGGCGGCCCGGGCGGTGGCCGGGGAGATCCTCATGCGCGCGAACGTCCCGCGCGTCCTCCTCACGCGGTTGACCGCGGAGGACCCGGTCGTCGAGGTCGTGGAGTAACGCGCGCTGCCGGGTCGCGATCGCGCCGATCCCGTCAGATCTGCTCCGCCAGTATCGTCTCGCCCTCGTGGCGGACGACGACGCGCTCCGGGACGGTCGCCTCGACGAACGCGACGGCGACGGAGTACGGGTGGGGTTCGGCGACGTCGGGGCAGGCGTCGCCGTCCCAGTCGGGGTCGTCCTCGGCGGCGAGCCGGAGTCGGAGCGCGTCCCCGTCGAGCGTGACTTCGGACAGCGTCACCCGGTAGCAGCGGCGAGACCCGGCGAGGAGGCGGCCGACGACGACCAGCCGCGGCGGCGCTCGGCCGAGCTGTCGGCGCACCGCGGCGACGTCGTTCGGAGCCGTCTCGGCGCCGTCGATTTCGCCGTCGTACTCGCGGCGGAACGTCACTGTCGCGTCGGCGACCGTCGTCGGGTCGTCGCCCCGCGGCGGCGCGGGGCAGCCCGCGAGCGAGGCGGTCGAGACGGCGGTCGCGGACGCGAGGAGGGCTCTGCGGTACACGTCGCGGACGACGGCGAACGGCGTGAAGTGCTTTTCGCGGCCGACGCCCATCCGACTCCCTTCAGTCGTCGCCGGGGGCGGCCTCGCCGTCGACCTCCGAGCCGCCGTCGGCCGAGGCCTCGGCGGCGTCGGTCGGTCCGAACTCGAACTCGTCGACCGCGTCTTCGACGCGCGTCTCGCCTCCGTCGCCGTCACCGGCCGCATTCGCGCCGTCGACGACCGGACCGTCGCCGTCGGCGACCCCGGTTCCGGCCTCCGCGGCCGCCGCCTCGCGGGCCTCGAACTCGTCGGCCAGCGTCCGGAGCTCGTCGGCGCGCGACGACAGCGACTCCGCGCTCGCCGATATCTGGCCGATCGCCGCGGTCTGTTCCTCCGCGGCGGCGGAGACGTTCTGCGCCTCGCTCGCGGTCTCGGCGCTCACCTCCGCGACCTCGTCGATCATCGAGACGGTCTCCTGCGTCGACTCCGCCTGCTGGTCGGTGGCCTCGTTGATGGACTGGACGCCCGCGTTGGCGTCGTCGATGCTGTCGACGATCGTCTCGAGCGTGGCGACGGTCTCCTCGACCACCGCCCGCCCCGCCTCCACGTCGTCCTCCATCGCGAACATCCCCTCCGCGACCGACTCCGTGGAGGCCTCGACGCCCGCGATCAGCTCCTCGACCTCGGTGGTCGCGTCCGCGGTCTCCTCCGCGAGGTCCTTCACCTCGCGGGCGACGACCGCGAAGCCGGAGCCGGCCTCGCCGGCCCGGGCGGCCTCGATGGAGGCGTTCAGCGCGAGGATGTTCGTCTGCTCGGCGATGTCGTCGATGAGGTCGACCACCTCGCCGATGCGCTCGACCTCGTCGCGCAGCTCGCGCATCTCCTCGACGGTGTGACCGACCTCGTCGTCGATCCGGTCCATCCGCTCGATCGCTTCGCCGGCGTCGTCGCGGCCCGCCGCGCCGGTCTCGGCGATCTCGGCCGACTGCTGTGCCAGCTCGTCGGTCGAGGAGGCGATCTCCTCGACGGTGGCCGAGAGGTCGTCCAGCTCGGCGGCCGCGGTCGCGAGCGTCTCCTCCTGCCGCTCGGTCCCGACCGAGATCTCCTCGACGCTGTCGGCGACGTCGACGCTCGTCGACTCCACCTCCTCGGCGGAGGCGGTCACCTCGGAGCTCCGCTCGCCGACCGTCTCGGCGGCGTCCTGAATGCCGACGACGAGCGCCTCCAACTGGTCGAGCGTCTCGTTGAGCGACTCGGCGATCGCCGTCATCGCCTCGCTCTCGCTCTCGGGGTCGAGCCGGCGGGTGAGGTCGCCGTCGGCGACCGCGTCGATGGTCGCCTCGTACTCGTCCGCCTTCGTCTCCAGATGCGTCGACAGCGACTCCGCCTCCTCGCGGGCCGCGGCGGCCTCCTCGGCGGACTCCTCGACGGCCGCGATCTGCTCGCGCATCGTCTCCCTGATGCGGTCGAACAGCGCCGAGAGCTGGCCGAACTCGTCGGTCCGGGCGCGTTCGATGTCGACGTCGAGGTCGCCGGCCTCGATCGCCTCGGCGTACCCCCGCAGGTCGTCGACGGAGCCGTTGACGTCGCGGACGACGAACCCGCCCACCGCGAGCAGCCCGACGACGGAGATGGCGATCAACAGTAGGACGGTCCGCGTGACGTCGCCGACGGTCCCGTACACCCGGCCCTCAGGGGCCGCGACGACGACGGCCCACGGCTTGCTGTCGATCGGCGCCGTCGCCGTGGCGACCGCCGACCCGTTCACGACCGTCTGCTCGTCGTCGGTGACGTCGACCGCGACCGGCTCGGTGACGCCGGTCCTCAGGTGCGAGAGCTCCTCGACGAGGAAGTAGTCGTTCAGGATCGCGTCGCTGTTCGACGCCAGCGCGACCTTCCCCGTGCGCGTGGAGACGACCTGCATGTTCCCGCCGTCGACGGGCGAGGTCAGGAGCGCCCCGCGCTCGGAGAGGTCGACGGTGATGACGATCGCCTTCCCGGGCACGTTGTTGATCGGGCTGACGAACCCGAGGTGGTTCTCGCCGTCCTGCTTGTACGGCTCGAAGGAGCGGACGTCGTTCGCGTTGGCGAACGCGTCCGGGCCGACCGCCCACGGCCGCTCGGACCGGGCGTACGTCGTGCCCTCGGTCGTCGGCGACGTGCTCACGGTCACCTCGTTCGACTCCATGTTGTAGTAGTGAACCTCGAGCACGTACTCGGGGAGCATGTCGGCGTTGGCCCGCAGCTCGTCCCGTACCCGTCCCTCGCTGGACGACTGGACGCCCGAGGACGACGAGACCCGGCGCGTGTACCCGTTCATGTCCTCGACGAACCCGTCGATCCCCTGGGCCTCGCGTTCGGCGGAGCTCATCATCGCCTCGCGGGCGTCCGACTCGACGCTGCCCTGGACTTGGTCGACGGCGAGCGCGCCCGCGCCGAGCAACACCGCGGAGACGACGACGACTGCCGCCGCGATTTTGAACGCGTATCGGCCGCGGAGACGATCGAAGAGGCGTCGGAGGAGACGTGTTCCGTCGTCGGCTGGCATACCTCGCTGTTCTGACAGCCGTACATAAACGACAGTAGCGAAATATCAGGCTGGAGAATTAGAGCTGAAACTCCGGACAATCGTCGCACTCGCCGGGGACAGTTCCGATCGAACTGGACGCGCGCCCGGCGGCGAGCGGGTATCGAGGCGACTATGATCTGAAGCCCGACCGCCGCATCCGAAACCACTATCCCCGATCCGGCGAATCCACCGGTATGGACTGGCCACACGACCCCGACGGCGAGCAGGGGAGCGAGGGCATGCGGCAGTACGGCCACGCCGTGCTCGCGAAGAAGATCGACGAGGGGGAGGACTTCCCGCTGACCGCGGCGGAGTACGTCGAGCAGTACGGCGACCACCCGATCCGGATCGACTTCGAGACGGTCGTCTCGGTCGAGGAGATCTTCGAGCACGTCGAGCAGGAGGAGTTCGCCGACTTCGTCGAGTTCCACCAGGAGCTGGGTCGCGCGATGCGCGAGAACGGATACTGGTTCTACGAGGGGGCGGACCAGTTCGTCGACGGCAGCGCCTAATTACTCGGTCAGTTACTCGTGAGTAGTTGCTAGCGTAGCGACCGCGAACACCTCCAAAGCCCCAGCCGGGAGGACTCGCGCGGCTTGCTGCGCGCCTCGCTCGCGTTGCTCGCTGCGGTGCTTGCTACGCCGTGCTCCGTCCTCCCGGCTGCCCCTTTGAGTCCCGCCCCTCCGGAAGACGTTCCTGCTCGCTTCGCTGCGCGGGCTGCGACTTCCGTGCTCCCGCTCGCTTTGCTCGCGGGAACGCACGGCACCGCAGCCGCACCCCTCCCCACTCTCGTCGGTCGCCTCGCTTCGCTTCGGCGACCGACTCCAGCGAGGGACCGGAGGTCCCTCTGACAGCCGGCGCGTAGCGCCGGCGACCGCGCGCGTGTGACTCGCGCCCTACGGGCACTCGTCGGCACGCGCCGCCGCAGTCCGTCTTCGCGTCCCTCAGTCGACCCTCGACCCTTTTAAGAGCGCCCGGGGCGAGCGACCCACCATGGACCACGAGCGGATCGCCGTCCTCGCCCACGAGAAGTTCCCCGACCGCGCGAAGACCGCGCTCGGCGTGCTGCGCTACGGCGACCAGGACGTCCGGGCCGTCCTCGACCGCGACCGCGCCGGCGACCGCGTGAGCGACCACGTCCCGGACGTCGCGGACGCGCCGATCGTCGCGTCGTTCGACGAGGCGCACGCGGCGGCCGACGGCGACCTGGACGCCCTCTACGTCGGGATCGCCCCCATCGGCGGCGGCTTCGACGAGTCGTGGCGGTCGGACGTCGAGGCCGCGATCGAGGCGGGCTGCGACGTGGTGAGCGGCCTCCACTACTTCCTGAACGAGGACGACGAGCTGGCCGCGCTGGCCGCCGAGCACGGCGTCGACCTCGTCGACGTCCGCGAGCCGGACGACGACCTCACGGTCGCGACGGGCGCGTCCGGCGACATCGACGCCGACGTGTTGCTCACGGTCGGCACCGACTGCTCGGTCGGGAAGATGACCGCCTCGCTGGAGATCGTCGCGGCCGCCCGCGAGCGGGGGATCGACGCCGCGTTCGTCCCCACGGGCCAGACCGGGATCATGATCGCCGGCTGGGGGAACCCGATCGACCGCGTCGTCTCCGACTTCACCGCCGGGGCCGTCGAGGAGATGCTCGTCGCGGTCGGCGGCGACCGCGACCTGCTCGTCGTCGAGGGACAGGGGAGCATCGTTCACCCGGCCTACTCGGCGGTCACCTGCGGCATCCTCCACGGGTCGATGGCGGACGGGCTCGTCCTCTGTCACGCCGCGGGCCGCGAGGTCGTCCACGGCTACGAGGAGTTCGCCCTCCCGCCGCTCGCCGACTTCGTCGACCTCTACGAGGACCTGGCGACCCCGGTTCACGAGACGAGCGTCGTCGCGGGCGCGGTCAACACGAAGGACGTCGACGGCGACGACGCGGCCGCCGAGGCGGTCGCCGCGTTCGCCGCCGAGACCGGCGTCCCCGCGACCGACCCCGTGCGACACGGCGCGGACGCCATCGTCGACGCCGCCCTCGACGCCGGACTGGGCGCGGGCGACGCCGCGGACGCCGACGGGGAGGAGGCGGCCGAATGAGCCTCGACGCCGAGTTCGAGCGGGTCTCGCTGCCGCTCGAGAACGCGTTCACCATCTCGCGGGGGACCCAGACGGCCGCCGAGAACGTGATCGTCCGAGTGACGGACGACGCGGGGATGACCGGGGTCGGCGGCGCGGCGCCGTCGACCCACTACGGCGAGACGGCCGACACGGTCGCGGCCGTCATGCCTGACTTGCTCGACGCGGTCGAGCGCGTCGGCGACCCCCACGCAGTCCACGAGATCGAGGCGGAACTGCGGGGAGTCGTGAACGGCAACCCCGCCGCTCGCTGCGCCGTCTCGATAGCGGTCCACGACCTCGCGGCGAAGCGGCTCGGCGTCCCCCTCCACCGCCTGTGGGGGTTCGACCCGACCGACGCGCCGAAGACGTCGTTCACGATCGGTTTAGACGAGACCGACCGCGTGCGCGAGAAGGCGGCCGACGCCGTCGCGGCGGGCCACGACGTGTTGAAGATCAAGCTCGGCACCGACCGCGACCGGGAGCTGATAGACGCGGTCCGCGAGGCGGCGCCCGACGCCCGGCTCCGCGTCGACGCGAACGAGGCGTGGACGCCGAAGGAGGCGGTCGCGAAGAGCGCGTGGCTCGCCGACCGCGACGTCGAGTTCGTCGAGCAGCCGGTCTCGGCCGACGATCCGGAGGGACTCCGGTACGCCTACGAGCGCGCCGAACTGCCGATCGCCGCCGACGAGTCCTGCGTGACCGCGGCGGACGTGCCCGCGATCGCCGACCGCTGCGACATCGCGAACCTGAAGCTGATGAAGGCCGGGAGCCTCTCCGAGGCGCGACGGGTGATCGCCGCCGCGCGGGCGCACGGTCTGGAGGTGATGTGCGGCTGTATGATCGAGTCGAACGCCTCCATCGCGGCGGCGGCGCAGCTCGCGCCCCTGCTGGACTACGCCGACCTCGACGGGTCGCTGCTGCTCGCCGAGGACCCGTACGAGGGTGTCGACCTCGCGGACGGCGAGATACGGCTCACCGAGCAGGACCGCGCGGGGACCGGCGCGCGCTCTACGTCGGAGTGAAGCGGAGCGAGTAGGACTGAAGCGGGGAGCACCGATAACGGGCGAACAGCGCAGAGACCGCGGGGACCACGGCAGTGGGAGGGGTCGCGGGGACTACGAGGACCGACTCTCGGCCGTTCTCGATCAGTTCCGCGGTTCGTCGGCCGTCGAGTCGGACTCCTCCACCTCGACGTCGAGCTCCTCGTCGAGGTTGACGTCGGAATCACCGTCGTCGAGGTCGGCCTCCAAGTCGTCCGCGTCGATCTCCGACTCAATGTCGGAGAGCTCGGCGTCGACGTCCTCGTCGCTGACGGCGTCGTCGCCGTTCGACGACTCGCCCTTCCCGAGCTCGCCTTTCAGCGTCTCCAGCTCGGCGTCGACCTCGCTGTTCGTCGAGAGGCTCTCCAGCTCGCGGTCGATGCTGTCCTTGTCGGAGAGCGCGTCCTCGAACGCGCCGGAGTCCTCCAGCTCGTCCATCGCCTCCGCGCGCGCCTCCATCTCCTCGGTGCGCTCCTCGGCGCGCTCGATGGAGCGGCTCACGTCCTCCATCTCGTCGCCGACGCCCGTCATCGCCTCGGAGACGCGGGAGGACGCCTCGGCCGCCTCGTAGCGGGCCTTCATCGTCTCCTTCTTCGTGCGGAACTCCTCGATGCGGTTCTGGAGCTTGTTCTTCTTCTCGACGAGCTGCTCCTGTGTGTTGTTCAGGTCGGCGATCTGGCCCTCCAGCTCCTCGATCTGGGCCATCTTCGACTTCTTCTTCTCGAGCGCCTTCCGCGCGAGGTCGTCGCGGTCCTGCTGGACCGCCTCGCGGGCCTGACGGTTGTGCTTCTCGACGTTCTCCTCGAGCTTGCGCTGCTGGATCTCCAGGCGCTTCTTCTGGGTCGTCAGGTCGGCGATACCCTGTTTGACGTCCTGGAGCTCGTCGCGCATCTGTTCGTACGAGTAGTCGAGCGACTCCGTGGGGTCCTCCGCCCGGTTGAGGAGGGAGTTCACCTTCGAGCGGATGACGTAGGAGGCGCGAGAGAGGATACCCATGTCGCGTCATACGCGTTCCACCCGTTAAAACCTCATGCGGTTCGCGGCGCAGCGCCGGCGTCCGCGGCGGGAGCGCGAGGCGGTCCTCGGAGACGGCCGTCTCCGACACCCGAGCGCCGCGGCGACCGCCCTGAACACTTATTCCGAGCGTCGGTGTAGCCGTGCGCATGGACATCGGCGTGCTGACCGTCCCCCTCGGCGGCGAACCGATCGACGACGCGGCCGCGTACCTCGCCGATCTCGGGGTCGACGCCGTCGAGCTCGGCGTCGGCGGGTGGCCCGGCGAGGACCACGTCGACCGCGGAGCGCTCCTCGACGACGGGGCGGCGCGGGAGGAGCTGCTCGCGCTGCTCGACGGCCGCGGGCTGCGGATCTCCGCGCTGGCGACGCACAACAACCCGCTCCACCCCGACGAGGAGCGGGCCGCGACCGCCGACCGCGAGCTGCGCGAGGCGATCGAACTGGCCGACCTGCTCGGCGTCGGCACCGTCACGTGCTTCTCCGGGCTCCCGGCGGGCGCGCCCGGCGACTCGACGCCGAACTGGGTGACCGCGCCGTGGCCGACCGAACACGCCGACGCGCTCGACTACCAGTGGGACGAGGTGGCGATCCCCTACTGGCGCGACGTGGCGGCCCACGCCGATCAGCACGGCGTCGACGTGGCGATCGAGATGCACCCGAACATGCTGGTGTACGAGCCGACCGGACTGGTCGCGCTCCGCGAGGCGACCAGCGACCGGATCGGGGCCAACTTCGACCCCTCGCACCTCTACTGGCAGGGGATCGACGCGACGGAGGCGATCCGGTTCCTCGGCGAGCGCGACGCGATCCACCACGTCCACGCGAAGGACACCGAGGTGTACGAGGTCCGGAGCCGCGTGAAGGGCGTCCTCGACACGACGGGCTACGCCGAGGAGGCCGACCGCTCGTGGCTGTTCCGCTCGATCGGCTACGGCCACGGCGAGGGACACTGGAAGGACGTGGTCTCGACGCTCCGGATGGTCGGCTACGAGGGGGCGCTGTCGATCGAACACGAGGACTCGCTCACGTCGTCGCGAGAGGGGTTAGAGAAGGCCGTCGACGTGTTGGACCGGGCGGTGTTCGAGACGGAACCGGGCGACGCGTACTGGGCGGAGTGAGGCGGGGGAGGATCCGATGACACGAGAACCACTGAAGATCGGCGTACTGGGGTATCGCTTCATGGGCAGGGCGCACGCGAACGCGCTCGCGCGACTGCCGATGTTCTTCCCGGACGCGCCCGACGTCGAGCGGCACACGCTCGTCGGGCGCGACGAGGCGGCGCTGGCGGACGCGGCCGAGCGGTTCGGCTTCGCGCACACCGCGACCGACTGGGAGGCCGCGATCGACGAGGTGGACGTCTTCTACAACCTCGGCCCGAACCACGTCCACGCGGAGCCGTCGATCGCGGCCCTCGAAGCCGGGGTTCCCGTCCTCTGTGAGAAGCCGCTCGCGCCGACGCTGGAGGAGGCGGCGGCGATGCGCGACGCGGCGGCCGCGACGGGCGTCACCGCCGGCACGGCGTTCAACTACCGGTTCGTCCCCGCGATCCGCCACGCGAAGCGGCTGATCGAGGACGGCGAACTCGGCGAGATCCGACAGGTTCGCGGTCGATACCTCCAGGACTGGCTCGTCGACCCCGAGGCGCCGTGGGCGTGGCGGATGGACGCCGAACTGGCCGGCTCCGGCGCGCTCGGCGACCTCGGCGCGCACACGATCGACCTCGCGAGGTTCCTCGTCGGCGACCGGGTCGGCGGGCTCGACCGCGTCTCGGGGAAGCTGACGACGTTCGTCGACGAGCGCCCCGTCTACGACGAGGACGGGTCGGTCGCGGAGTATCGGGACGTGACCGTCGACGACGCGTACAGCGCGCAGGTCGAGTACGAGACGGGCGCGACCGGGACCTTCGAGGCGAGTCGGGTCGCCGCGGGCCACAAGAACGACCACGCGATCGCGGTCCACGGGACCGAGGGGAGCCTGACGTTCTCCTTAGAGCGGCTCAACGAACTGGAGGTGCTCCGCGCGGGGAACCGCGGCTACGAGACGGTGCTCGTCACCGAGGAGTCGGACCCGTACGTCGACCGCTGGTGGCCACCCGGCCACGTGATCGGGTGGGAGCACACGTTCGTCCACGAGAACTACGAGTTCCTCTCGGCGGTCGCCGACGGCGACGCGTTCGAGCCGTCGTTCGAGGACGGGTACGCGGTCCAGCGGGTCCTCGCGGCAATCGAGCGCGCCGCCGAGCGGGGCGAGTGGGTCGCGGTCGAGTGAGCGCTCGTCGACGGCGAAACCGGAGGAACCGCGTCTGCGCCGCGCCGCCTCGTCGGCTTCAGACGCCGACCGCGCCGCCGGGCGCGCTCCCGCCGTTCTCCTCGCTCCACTCGTCGATCGCGGACTCCTCGCCGTCGTAGCTCCCCAGCGTCTCCTGGTTGTCGAACGCGACCGGCTCCCAGACGACGTCGAAGTTCTCGTTGCCCGTCGCGTTCGGAACGGGAACTTTGTCACCCGGCCTGACGACGCCGTCGCCGGGCCACGCGCCGAACTGGACGTTCCCGTCGGGGTCCTCGCCGCGGACGTACAACTCCTCGGCCGGGACCGGTTCGGGGCCGAGCGCGACGACGACGAGGGTGCCGTTCTCCTGTTGGCCCTCGAACTCGGCGTCCGGCGGGGCCACGCCGTCGATGAGGCCGAACACCGCCGCCCCGACGATGGCGAGCAGTAACACGACGACCCCGACGAGCAGCCCCGTCCCCGCCAGCGGGGTGAACCCGCGCTCGTCGTCTCGGAACGCGACCATTCGACCGACACTCAGACGGGACCGACATAAGGGTTTCCGGACCACGTATCAGCGCTGATAAGTTTGGTCGCGCCGCGCCCGCCGACCCGGGACCGCCCCCGGGCCGAACCGGAAGCGGGTTATTCCGCGCGACCGAACTCCGACCGTGTCTGGGATGAGCGATTCGTCGGGCGGTCGCCCCCGCGGGCTGCGCGGCGTCGCGCGGACCTGGGTCGAAGTGCTCGTTCGGCCGCGGCGCGCGTTCGTGAACGGGATCACGCCCGGCGACCAAGCGCCGGCGCTGACGTTCGCGGTCGCCGTCGCCGCCGCGTTCACGCTCGGGTGGATCGTCGCCGACCCCGGAGCGATCCCGGGCGTCGTTCCCTCGTCGCCGGCGCTCTCGGGGATCGTCACCCTCCTCGTCGTGATGGCGCTCGCGGCGCCGGTCGGCCTCCACCTGACGGCCGCGATCGCGACCGTCGGGGTCGTAGTGGCGAGCGTCGAGTTCGCGGACGGGCTCGGGTTCCGCGAGCGCGGCGGCGTGAGCGAGACGGTCCAGGTCGTCGCGTACGCGAGCTCGCCGATGGCGTTGGCCGGGCCGGCGATACCCGAGCTCAAGATCGTCTGCGGCGCCTACGCCGCGGTGCTGCTGTTCGTCGGGTTCCGCGCGGTCCACGGCCTCTCCCCGGTCCGGACGGTCGTGGCCGTCCTCCCGCCGGCCGCGCTCGGCTACGGCGTCGGCTACCGCGTCGTGGCCGCGGCGCGGACGCTGCTCGGCGCGTGACGTGACCGCCGGCGCTCGCCTCGTGGCCGTCGTGCGGCCAGCGTGCTTTCGACAACCGTTTTAGGCCCGAGACTCTCGGTGTATTCAAATGGGATCCTGTATCATCTGTGGCACCGACGTCGGGGGGGGTCGCGTCTGCGACTCGCACCAGGAAGACGTCGTGTTCGACTTCCGCGGCGACGCACCCGACGATCTGGTTCCGAGCCGATTCTACCGGGGCGTCGTCGACGGGTACGCCGAGTTCGGCGTGTTCGTCGACCTCGCGCCGGGCGTCACCGGACTGCTCCACCGCTCCGAGCTGGACCGCCGCCTCGACAGCCTCGACTGGGAGCCGGGCGACGACGTGTTCGTCCAAGTGAAGGGCGTCCGCGACAACGGCAACGTCGACCTCGGCTGGTCGATCCGGCAGGCCGACCGCGAGTTCCGCGGCGTCCTGATCCAGGAGTCGTCCGGCGAACACCTTCCTGACGAAGACGTCGACGACGACGCCGAGGAGTCCGCGGCCGACGACGAGAGCGACGCCCCTGAGTCCGGGGACACGGACGGGGCGGAAGCCGACGCGCCGGTCGACGAGGCCGACGACGCTGCGGAGGTCGACGAGGGTGACGGGACCGACGACGCCGAGGAGACGGACGACGTCGACGAGGAGCCGGTAGAATCCCAGACGACGAACACTCACGAATCGGACGCGGCCGCGGACGACGGCGGCGAGGCGGCGGAGTCCGCGTCCGCGACGACCGCGGACGGAGAGGAGTCCGCCGAGGTCGACGCGGGCGGGTCCGACGCGGACGATTCGGAGCCCGAACGCGTGTCGATCACGACCCTCGGCGACGCTGTCGGCGACTCGGTCCGGATCGAGGGCGAGGTCGTCGGCGTCCGCCAGACCGGCGGCCCGACCGTGTTCGAGATCAGCGACGAGACCGGTGCGGTCGACGTGGCCGCGTTCGTGGAGCCGGGCGTCCGGGCGTACCCGGACGTCGAGGTCGGCGACGCGGTGCGGGTCGACGGCGAGGTCGAGAGCCACCGCGGCGACATCCAGGTCGAGTCCGACGCGCTCGTGCTCCTCGAGGGCGAGGACGCCGAGACGGTCCGCCGCCGGCTCGCAGAGGCGCTCACCGACGAGGCGCGCCCCGAGGGGCTCCAGCCGCTGGCCGGCGACGAGACGGTCGCCGAGCTCGCGGACGGGCTGCTCGACGCCGCCGAGGCGGTCCGCCGCGCGGTCCTCGAGTCCCGCCCGATCGTCGTGCGCCACCCGGCGACCGCCGACGGCTACGTCGCCGGCGCCGCGGTCGAGCGCGCCGTCCTCCCGCTGATCCGCGACGAGCACGCGAAGAGCGATGCGGAGTACCACTACTTCACCCGCCGCCCGCTCGACGAGCCGGTGTACGGGATGGACGCGGCCACCAACGACGCGACGCGGATGCTCCAGGACCGCGACCGCCACGACGAGAAGCTCCCGCTGTTCCTCCTCGTCGGGGCCGGCTCGACGACGGAGTCCGCCGACGGCATCGACCTCCTGTCGGTGTACGGGGTCGACGCGGTCGTCGTCGACGCCGCGGTCGCGGACCCCGAGACCCGGGACGCGGTCGACACGCTCGTCTCGCCGGAGCTGGCCGACGCCGACGGCGACGAGACCCTCTCGACGGGCGCGCTCGTCGCCTCGCTGGCGTCCGCGATCAACGACGAGGTCCGCGCCGACCTGCGGCACCTCCCGGCGGTGAGCTACTGGGCGGACGCCCCCGAGCGGTACGTCGACCTCGCGCGCGACGCGGGCTACGACGCCGAGCGCGTCGCGGAGCTCCGCGAGGCGGTCGCGCTTGAGGCGTACTACCAGTCGTACCAGGACAAGCGCGAGCTGATCGCCGACCTGCTGTTCTCGGACGGCGGCGACCTCGCGGCGCACGTCTCCGAGCAGTTCCGCGAGAAGCTGGAGACCGAGGTCGAGACCGCGGACGCGAACGTCGTGACCGAGGCGGTCGACGGCGTCGAGTTCGCGCTGCTCGACACCGACGGCTACACCCACCGGTACGACTTCCCGCCGACGCCGCTCCTCTTGGACGACCTCCATCGCCGCCGCGCCGACGGCGAGCCGTTCGCGACGGTCGGCGTCGGCACCGACGAACTGTACGTCCGCACGACCGCTGACGTCTCCGTCCGCGACGTAGCCGCGCGCGCGGCCGAGCTCGCCCCCGCGGCGGACGTCGCCACGGCCGGCGTCCGCGAGGGGAAGATCGAGTTCCTCTCCGGCGAGCGCGACGCGGTCGAGGACGCCGTCGTCGCCGCCGTCGCCGAGTCGTTCTGAGGCGCTTCCCGGTCCGTTTTCTCGGCCGCGACCCGGTCAGCGACGCGTGAACGGTCCCGGCGGGAGGATGAGGTCGTCGAGCTCGGGCCGCTGTTTCACGTTGAACACGACCGACAGCTCGTCGGTCAGCGGGTAGCCGTTACAGGAGAGCCGGAAGCCCCGCTCGGCGAGGTCGTCGGGCATGATGTGGTCCGTCGGCTGCGAGAGGTCGCCCTCGGCGAGGTAGACGGCGCAGTTCGCGCAGGCGCCGCCGCGACACGAGAAGGGCCACGCGAAGCCGCTGCGCTCGGCCGCCTCCAGCAGGCTCTCGTCGGGGTGGACGAGCAGCCGGCCGTGGGCGTCGGGGCCGAGGTCGGCGTGGGCGGCCTTCCGGAACAGCTCGTCGTCGTCGAGCGACCAGCCGTAGTCCACGACGGCCTCGTAGTCGAGGAACTCGACGCGGGTCGACCGCGGCTCGCGCGCGCCGTCGTCCTCGGTGAGGTCGACGTCCGCCGGGTCGACCCCGTCGTCGCTGCCCTCGCCGTCCCCGTCGCGCTCCGACAGCTCCCGATAGGCGCGGCGGACGAGCTGGAACTCCTCGGTCGAGCCGCCCTGGTCCGGGTGCGCGCGCTTCACGCGCTCGCGGTAGGCCCGTTCGACCGCCTCGTCGTCGGCGTCCTCGTCGACGTCCAACACCTCGAACGGGGAGACCATTCAGACGGCGCTCCGTACGCGCGTGACGCACATAAACTGCCCAGAAGTCGGCAGGCGGATCGCGACGGGAGTCGAGCGGCCGTCGGGCGGGAGTCGCGGGCCGACCCCCACCCCGACCCGTCAGCGTTTAACAGCGACGCGCCCCAGAGTGGGACGATGGGAAACGCCGACCTGCGCGACCTCGCGTCGATCCGCGACGTCCCCTTCGCGGAGCTCGAAGGGAGCGTCGTCGCCGTCGACGCACACAACTGGCTGTACCGGTACCTCACGACGACGGTCAAGTGGACGTCGGACGAGAAGTACACCACGGCCGACGGCGTCGAGGTCGCGAACCTCATCGGGGTCGTCCAGGGGCTCCCGAAGTTCTTCGAGCACGACCTCATTCCGGTGATGGTGTTCGACGGCGCGGTCACCGACCTGAAGGCCGACGAGGTGGCCGACCGGCGCGAGAAGCGCGAGGCGGCCGAGGAGCGCAAGGCGGCCGCCGAGGAGCGCGGCGACGCGGTCGAGGCCGCGCGCTTGGAGGCGCGCACGCAGCGGCTCACCGACACGATACAGGAGACGACCCGCGAGCTCCTCGAACGGCTCGACGTGCCGGTCGTCGAGGCGCCCGCGGAGGGGGAGGCGCAGTGCGCGCGGATGGCCGCGACGGGGACGGTCGACCACGCCGGCAGCGAGGACTACGACACGCTGCTGTTCGGCGCGCCGACGACCCTCCGACAGCTGACGAGCAAGGGCGACCCGGAGCTGATGGACCTCGCGGCGACCTTAGAGGAGCTCGGCCTCGACCGGCAGGGGCTCGTCGACGTCGCGATGCTCTGCGGCACCGACTTCAACGAGGGCGTCCGCGGGATCGGGCCGAAGACGGCGGTGAAGGCCGTCACGGAACACGGCGACCTCTGGGGCGTCCTCGACGCCCGCGACGCGGAGATCCCGAACGCCGAGGCGATCCGCGAGCTGTTCATGGACCCGCCGGCGACGGAGGTCGCGGTCGATACGGACGTGAACCCGGACGTGCCCGCCGCCCGCGAGTACGTCGTCGACGAGTGGGGCGTCGCGGCCGACGAGGTCGAGCGCGGGTTCGAGCGCATCGCCGAGTCGCAGGTCCAGACCGGGCTCGACCGCTGGACCTGACGGGCCGCGGCGCGGGGATCTGACCGGGCGGTCCGTGGCGGCGTGCGGCGGCTCAACCGCCGCGAACACACCTTTTATTTCCTCGTCGTCAGAAGGGTGAAACACACGTGTCGCGGACCGCCTCCCGATCGCGGACGCCGCCGGCGGCCGGCCGACGAGTCGTCGCCGTCGACGACGCCGTCGGCCCGGCGACGTCGCGGGCCGGCGTCCGAGCGGGCCGCGGCGACTCTGACCAATGAGCTTCGACGTTCCCGACGACAGACGGTACTTGGAATCGCACGAGTGGGCGACGACCGGAGACCCCGTTCGGATCGGCGTCTCCGACTTCGCGCAGGACGAACTGGGCGACGTGGTGTTCGTCGAACTCCCCGCGGTCGGCGACGAGGTCGCCGCCGGCGAGGCGTTCGGCGTCGTCGAATCGATCAAGGCCGTCTCGGACCTGTACGCGCCCGTCGCGGGCGAAGTCGTCGCGGTCAACGAGGAGCTGTTCGACCGCCCGGAGCTCGTCAACGAGGACCCGTACGGCGACGGCTGGATGCTCGAGGTCGCCTCCGCCGAGGGGGGCGACGCCGAGGGGCTCCTCGACGCCGACGAGTACGACGACCAGATCGCCTGACCGCCACGGACGCGACCCCGGGGCGGGCGACGGCCCCGGTCGAACCACTACCCGGACACACGACCATGACCACGCTACCTTCCGACACCACGCGACCCGTGGACCGACGACCCGCGACCCGAGGAGCCACCGACGACCGACCGACAGACTGCGGACCGAACGGGACGAACCGATGAGCCGGGCCGACGGCACGCCGTACGCGCCCCACACCGACGCGGAGACCGCGGCGATGCTGGCGGCCATCGGCGTCGACGACGAGGAGGCGCTGTTCGACATCCCCGAGCCGGTCGCCTTCGACGGCGACTTCGGGATCGAGCCGCGGACGGAGCGCGAGATCCGCGACGAGTGCGCGCGGATCTTCGAGCGCAACGACGACCTCACGGAGTTCCTCGGCCGGGGCCACTACGCCCACTACGTGCCGAGCGTCGTCGACCACCTCTCGGACCGCGCCGAGTTCCTCACGAGCTACACCCAGTACCAGCCGGAGGTGTCGCAGGGGTTCCTCCAGGCCCTCTTCGAGTACCAATCGATGCTCGTCGAGCTGACCGGGCTCGACGTCGCGAACTGCTCGATGTACGACGCCGCGACCGCCCTCGGCGAGGCCGCGACGCTCGCGGACCGCGTCCGGTCCACGTCGGGCGACACCGTCCTCGTGCCCGAGCAGCTCCGCGAGGGGAAGCGGGCGGTGCTGGAGAACTACTGCGACGGGGCCGACCTGACCGTCGAGACGTACCCGATGGCCGACGGCACCGCCGACGTCGACGCGATCGCCGACCGCGCGGGCGACGACGTCGTCATGCTGTACGCGGAGAGCCCGACCGTCCGCGGCTGTCTCGAGGAGCGGCTCGCGGCGATCGGCGACGTCGCAGACGAGACGGACGCGCTGTTCGCGCTCGGCTCCGACGTCGTCGCGCTGTCGGTGCTCGAATCGCCCGCGGCGGTCGGCGCCGACGTCGTCGTCGGCGAGGCCGGCTCGCTCGGGCTGCCGACCAGCTACGGGATGGGGCTCGGCATCTTCGCCTGCCGCGACGACTTCTTGCGGCAGGTTCCGGGCCGACTCGTCGGCGCGAGCGAGGACGCGAACGGCGACCGCGCGTACACGCTGACGCTCCAGACGCGCGAGCAGCACATCCGCAAGGAGCGCGCCACGTCGAACATCTGTACGAACCAGGCGTGGGTCGCGCTCCGCGCGGCGATCCACGCGGCGACGCTCGGCCCGGACGGGCTCGTCGACCTCGCGAACGACTGCGTCCGCGAGGCCGAGGCGCTGGCGGCCCGGATCGACGGCCTGTCGGGCGCGACCGCGCCCGTCCACGACCGTCACCACTTCCGCGAGTTCGCGGTCCACGTCGACCAGCCCGCCCCGGCCGTCGCCGAGGACCTGGAGACCGAGGGGTTCGCGGTCCACGCGATCGACGACCACCTGCTTCAGGTGTGCGTCACCGACCTGAACGCCGGGCGGACGGACGGACTCGTCGCGGCCTTCGAGGGGGTGCTCTGATGATCCACGACCAGGCGAACTACGAGCGAGGCGACGAGGACGTTCGGGAGCCGCTGCTCTCGGAGAAGGGCCAGGAGACGGTCGACGTGCGAGAGGACTCCCCGCTCCCGGAGGACCTGACCCGCGACGAGCTGACGCTGCCGAACCCCTCGGAGCCGGAGACGGCGCGTCACTACACCCGGCTCTCGCAGATGAACTGGGCGATCGACGCGGGGCCGTACCCGCTGGGGAGCTGTACGATGAAGTACAACCCCAAGTTCACCGAGGACGTGGCGGCCGACCCGAACGCCGCCGTCCACCCCGACCGCTCGGGCCGCTCCGCGCAGGGGAACCTCGAGCTCCAGTACCGGCTCCAGAAGATGCTCGCCGACGTCGGCGGGATGGACGCCGTCACGCTCCAGCCGCCCGCGGGCGCGGCGGGCGAGCTGACCGGGATCCTCGTCACGAAGGCGTACCACGAGCACCACGGGAACGACCGCTCGGAGGTCGTGATCCCGGCGTCGGCCCACGGGACGAACTTCGCCACCGCGGCGACCGCCGGCTACGACGTGGTCGAACTCCCCTCTGGCGAGGACGGCCGCGTCGACCTCGAGGCGCTGGAGGCGGCGGTGGGCGACGAGACCGCCGCGCTCATGCTCACGAACCCGAACACGGTGGGGCTCTTCGAGCGCGACATCACCGAGATCGCGGATATCGTCCACGACGCCGGCGGCCTGCTCTACTACGACGGCGCGAACCTCAACGCGCTGCTCGGCCGCGGCCGCCCCGGCGACATGGGGTTCGACGTGATGCACTACAACGTCCACAAGACGTTCGCGACCCCCCACGGCGGCGGCGGTCCCGGGGCCGGCCCGGTCGGCGTCGTCGACGAGTTGGCCCCGTTCCTCCCGACGCCGCGGGTGCGCGAGTCGACGGAGGGGTCGGGGTACGAGCGGTTCGAACCGGCCCACACGATCGGGCGGGTCCACGGCTTCGCCGGCAACTGGCTCGTGCTGATCAAGGCGTACGCGTACATCGCCCGCCTCGGCGACGAGGGGCTCGCCGACGCGGCGGCGAAGGCCGTCCTCAACGCGAACTACCTCGCCGAGCGGATCGACCTCGACGTGCCGCACGGCCCCTTCCACCACGAGTTCGCGGCGACCGCGAGCGACCGCGACGCCGCCGACGTCGCCAAGCGCATGCTCGACTTCGGCGTCCACCCGCCGACGACGAAGTGGCCGGAGATGGTGCCGGAGGCGATGCTGACCGAGCCGACGGAGATCGAGGGGCAGTCCTCGCTCGACGACCTCGCGGAGGCGTTCAACCTCGCGTACGCCGACACCGACGAGGCGCTCGACGCGGCCCCGAACCGCACGGCCGCGGCCCGGATCGATCAGGTCGGCGCCGCGCGGGACCCGCGGCTCTCGTGGCAGGCGCTCGACGCGGAGTAAGCCGCTCGACGAGCAGTAAGGCCGCTCGAACGCCCGCGTCCGGCTAGTCGGCGTCGAGCTTGTCGGCGTCGCCGTCGTCGGCGTCGAGCGCGACCGCGCCGGAAGGCGACCGGGTCACCGCCGCGCTCCCCTCGACGTCCGGGCCCGGGGCGAACGGCCCGTCGCCGTCGACGAACCGCCGCATCACGCGCCCCTCCGCGCGGTGGAGCGTCTCGCTACAGGTCGACTTCGCGATGTCGTTCGCCGCCGCCAGCTCCGTGAGCGTACAGCGGCGCGGCGTGTCGTAGTACCCCGCCCGGACCGCCTCGAAGACGAGCTCGCGCTGGGCCTCGGTGAGCGTCCGATCGGAGCCGTCGGTGCCGGTCGCGGCGACCCCCACGGTCACGCCGTCGCCCGCGAGCCGCCGGCCGAACGCCTCGATCCGATCTTGGTCCCCGACGACGGTCACGGTCGCGCGACCGTCCGCGACCGCCACGGCCGACTCGATCGGGAGGCCGACCGCCCGCGCCGCGGGGAGGTACGCGGGAGCCTCGCCGACGACCCGGAGCGTGCGGACGTCGCCGCGGCGCCGAACCGCCGTCGCGCGCTCGACGCGCTCGTGGTCGGCGAGCGCGCGCTCGACGCGGTCCCGGTCGGTGCCGCCGACGAGGACGGTCGCAGCCGCGTCGCCGTCGGTCTCCGCCCGGTCGTCGACGCCGGGGGCGCCCGCGTCGTCGACCGCGATCGCCTCCGCGACCCGGAGCGTCGCCGAGGGGACTGCCCGCGAGGCGTCCCCGAGCCACGACCCGGTCGGGAGGTCCAGTCGCAGTTCCGTTCGGCTCATCGCTTCCACCTCGACTCGCTCGGCGGCTCGGTCGCGGTCGCTGGGTCGGGCATCTCGTGAAATCGTAGGACCGCGAGCCCCCTCGTCGTATCGCTTCATACGTTTCAGACATAAGTACCCGCCGCGACCACAGCACCGAAGGGGCCGGCGCGCGAGCGCGTCGCCATGGAGACGACAGACGCGTTCGTCGGCCTCACCTGCGTCGACTGCGGGGAGACGTTCGACCCGGAGACGGCGACGCACCGCTGTCCCGACTGCGACGGCATCCTCGACCCCGACTACGACTACGATCGGATCGACCTGACGCCGGAGACGCTCGACGCCCGCCCCGACGGCTCGATGTGGCGGTACGACGAACTCCTTCCCTTCCCGGCCGAGACCGCGGTGTCGCTCGGCGAGGGGGCGACGCCGCTCGTGGAGTGTCCCGGACTCGCCGACGCGATGGGCGTCGGTCGCGTCTTGCTGAAGGACGAGGGCGCGAACCCCACGGGGACGTTCAAGGACCGCGGGCAGGCGGCCGCGATGACGGCGGCGCGCGAGCACGGCGCGAACGAGGTCGCCCTGAACAGCGCGGGCAACGCGGGGCAGGCGGCCGCGGCGTACGCGGCCCGCGCCGACCTCGACGCGCACGTGTTCCTCCCCTCGCGGGCGGGGTTCACGCAGAAGGCGATGACGGAGGTCCACGGCGCGGACCTGACCGTCACCGACCCGATCGACGGCAACTCGCAGATCGGCGACGCCGGGGCGGCCTACGCAGAGGCGATGGACGACCACCCGGAGTGGTACTCGACGAAGACGTTCGTCACGCCGTACCGCCACGAGGGGAAGAAGACGATGGCGCTGGAGGTGTTGGCGCAGCTCGACTGGGAGGCCCCGGACGCGGTCGTCTACCCGACCGGCGGCGGGGTCGGGCTCGTGGGGATGCACAAGGCCGCTCGGGAGGCGAAGAAGCTGGGGTGGACCGACGAGCTGATCCCGATGTACGCCGCGCAGGCCGCGGGCTGCGCCCCAGTCGTCCGCGCCTACGAGTCGGGCGCGGACCGCCACGAGCCGCTCGCGGACGACGAGGTCGACACGGCGTGCAACGGGATCGCGATCCCGGACCCGGGCGCGAGCCACCTCATCTTGGAGGCGATCCGCGAGTCCGACGGGGGCGCCGTGGCGACCACGGACCGGGAGATCCTCGACGCCGCCATCGACGTGGCGCGCACCGAGGGGCTTGAGGTGGGCGCGACCTGCGCGGCCGCCGTCTCGGGGGCGTTCGCGCTCGCGGAGTCGGGCGAGTTCGGCCCCGACGACACCGTCGTCCTGCTCAACACCGGCGCGGGCAACAAGGACGTGGACGCGCTGCGCGCGCACCTCGGCGAGCGGGAGGCCGAGGCGGACGAGGACGACGGGGCCTGAGGTCGCGGGCAGCGTCGGTTCCGGTGGCCCTACATCTCCCAGTAGTCGACGTCGTCGTCGGCGTCGTAGTACCCGGACAGCGAGCGCTCCTCGCGGCCGCCCGGCGGCGACCCGACGAAGACGCCGAACGTCCCCGAGTCGGGGTACACCGTCACGTCCGGCTCGGTCATCGTCGACAGCGCGAGGTAGCGCACGGGCTCGTCGCCCTCGTTGACGACGCGGTGCGCGCCCGACTCGTCGGCCGCGAAGGCGACGTAGTCGCCGGCCGCGATCGACTCCGTCTCGCCCCCGCGACGGAGGGTGGCATCGCCGGCGAGGACGTAGATCGCCTCCCCGTTGGCGGTGTGATAGTGGTACGGCCACGACTTCGCCCCGGCGGGGAGCTCGTAGAGGCTACAGCCGATCGCCTCGCCGTCGGCCGCTTCGGCCAGCTGTTTCCGCCGGAATCTGGTCTCGCCGCGGTCCGTCTCGCTCCAGTCCAGATCGTCTTCGTGAACGCGTCCCATAGCCGCGGCACTCCGCCCGCCGTCAAAACGGTTCGGGGGCGTGCGGCGCGTCGAGACGGGGTCCGTCGGCGCGCACCCGTCGACGAATCGGAGCCGAGACCGTCCGGCGAACCGGAACCACTACGGCGGGCGGTCGCCACCCCTCGCGCATGGAACTCGGGGTCATCGGACTGGGGCGGATGGGGCAGATCGTCGCGAACCGGTCGCTGGCGGCCGGCCACGACGTGGTCGCGTTCGACCTCTCGGCGGAGGCGACCGCGGAGGCGGCCGAAAACGGCGCGGAACCGGCCGATTCGGTCGCGGACCTCTGCGACCGACTGGGAAGTGAAAAACGCATCTGGCTGATGGTGCCCGCGGGCGACGCGGTCGACGCCACGCTCGGAGACCTGGAACCCCACCTCGACGCCGACGACGTCGTGGTCGACGGCGGTAACTCCCACTTCGAGGAGTCGGTGCGCCGCGCGGAGGAGACGGACGCCGCGTACCTCGATTGCGGCACCTCCGGCGGCCCGGCGAGCGCGGAGGCGGGCTTCTCGCTGATGGTCGGCGGCCCCGAGTGGGCCTACGAGGCGATGGTCCCCGTGTTCGACGCGGTGGCGACCGGGCCGGACGGCCACGACCGCATGGGCGAGACCGGGTCGGGCCACTACGTCAAGATGGTCCACAACGGCGTCGAGTACGCGCTGATGCAGGCGTACGGCGAGGGGTTCGAGCTGCTCGCCGACGGGCGCTACGACCTCGACATGGAGTCGGTCGCGCGCACGTGGAACAACGGCGCGGTGATCCGGTCGTGGCTCTTGGAGCTCTGCGAGGAGGCGTTCCGCGAGGAGGGGTCGGACCTCGGCGACGTGGCGGACCACGTCGCGGGCGGCTCGACGGGCACGTGGACGGTTCAGGAGGCGCTCGAACAGGAGGTTCCCGTCCCCATCATTTATCAGGCGCTCGCGGAGCGGTTCGACTCGCGCAACGAGGGGCGCTTCTCGCGCCGGCTCGCGAACCGGCTCCGGTACGGGTTCGGGCGCCACGAGGTCGCGCGGTGCGACGACGCGTAGCCGTCCCGGCGCGCGCGGCATCGGCGCGACGGTCCCCGCACGCGGCGTGACGTCCTCTTCAAGCGACACGTATTACTGAAGGCTGTCCGACAATTCACACGTGCTCGACCTCGCCTTCAGTCGTCGGCAGTACCTCGTCCACCTCGCAGACGGTCCCGCGCGGATCCGGGACCTCGTCGACGCGTTCGAGCACTCCAGGTCGACGGTCAACCGAGCGGTCCGGGCCCTCGAAGCGGACGGGCTCGTCGAGCGCGGCGCGGACGGCTACGAGGCGACGTACGCCGGCCGGATCCTGTTGGACACCGTCGACGAGGCGGTCGCGGTCGCGGAGGCGGTCGAGACCGCGAACGGCGTCCTCAACGAGCTCCCGTCGTCGCCGCGGAACCACCGGTTCTTCGCGGACGCCGAGGTGGTGACGATAGCCGAGACGCCGCCGGCGACGGTGCTGTCCCGGCTTCAGCGCGTCGCCGAAGCCGCCGACCGGCTCCGGGGCGCGTCGATCGCCGCCAACGACGAGCAGTTCGTTTCGACGCTGTACCGCCGCACCGTCGTCGAGGGGTCGCTGGAGCTGTCGTACGTCCTGACGGAGTCGGTCGCGGACTACCTGGCCGCGGAGAGCCCGGAGCGGGCGCGCTCCATCGTCGAGGCCGAGGTTGAGGTGAGCGTCGTCGCCGACCTCCCGTTCGCGTGGTACCTGAGCACCGTCAACGGCCGGACGACGGCGTACCTCGCGATCCACGGCGACAAGGGCAACTTCCTCGGGTACGCCGCGAACGACGACTCGGACGCCGTGGCGTGGCTCGCCGACCTGTTCGAGGCCGAGCGCGAGCGCGGCACGCCGCTGGCCGCGTACTACCGGGCGAACGACGGCGACGCGCTCGCTCCGTAGCGGACGTCCCGGCCGAATCTCAGCGCGCGCGAGCCGCGGGAAACGCTTATATACAGTCATGGCAGAGAGTAACACGCATAGAATGTTCGAGCGATTCTCGAGCGGTTACTACCTGGGGGAACTGTACGTGGAACCCCACGACGGCGAGCGCGCCGTCATTCGGCGGGCGGACCACGAACACGTCAACGAGCAGCTGTACGCGGACGGCGAGGGCGTCGAGCGACTCGACGCGCCCCTCGTGATGAAAGTCGACGGCGGCCACATTCCGGTCGGCGGCGACGACGACGTACCGAGCGGCACGCTCGCGATTCCCCGAGGACTCGCCGACGAGACGCTCCCGGACCGGCGGAACGTGCTGTTGGCGGACGCCGACCGCGCCGAGACGCTCCTCCGCTGGGAGGGGTGGGAGCCGTTCGTGAACGCGTAGGACGCCGCCGCGTGTCTGAGGGAGTCGCGAACGGCGAAGGCCGCGGCGGTAGCGCCCGGAGACCGACAGGGGCGGGCCCGCGCGTCGAGTCGAACTGCGCGTGGGACCGACCGGCATAGCGACCGCGTAGGCGGGAAATGGTTCGATGTCGGGCCGCGGACGCCGCCGGAGCCGCCCGATCGGGCACTCGTGTTATTATGCCGGTCCGGCTCGTGTCGAACGTATGGCGCTCGCGCTCTCGGCCGAGCTGGTGGCGACCGTCGCGGTCGTCGTCGCGGTCGCGGGCGCCGTCAACGGGGTCGCGGGGTTCGGCTTCGCGGTCGTGGGGACGACGGTGCTCGCGTCGACGCTCGACCCGGCGGCCGCCGTCGCGTTCATGATCGTCCCGATGTTCGCGGTGAACGTCGCCCTCGTCGGAGAGCTCACGCGCGAGGAACTGCGGACCTGCGGGGCCCGGTTCGCACCGCTGCTCGTGGCCGCGCTCGTCGGCACCCTCGCGGGGATGGCGCTGCTCGATCGCCTCCCGGCGGCTCCCCTGCGCGTCCTGCTCGGCGTCGTCTCGCTCGGGTTCGTGGCGACCGCGCAGCGCGCGGTCTCGCTCCCGTCGCTGCCGACTTCGGCCGACCGCGAGCGCGCCGAAGGCCCGCTCGTCATGGGGGTCGTGGGCGTCGTCTCCGGCGTCCTGTTCGGCGCGACGAACGTCGGCGTCCAGCTGGTCGCGTTCGTCCGGAGCTTCGACCTCTCGCACGGGGTGTTCGTCGGCGTCGTGGCGCTGGTGTTCGTCGGGATCAACGGCCTTCGCGTCGGGGCCGCGGGCGCGCTCGGACTCTACCCGGACGCCGCGTTCGCGCTCGCGTCGGCCGCCGCCGCAGTTCCCGCGGTCGCCGGCGTCGCCGTCGGGACTCGCCTCCGAGACCGCGTGAGCGAGCGGCTCCGGCGCGGCCTCGTCCTCGGCCTCCTCACGGTCATCGGGCTCCGGCTGATACTCGGCGGCGCGGGCGTCGCCTGACCGGTGTCGCCGTCGCTCCGCCGGAGTCGCCGCCGGTCAGTCGACTGCGGCCTCGATGTCGCGGACGACGGACAGCACCGCCCGCCACTGCTCGACCGTCCCGGGCGGCTCGCGGTCGACGGTCCCGGTCCGGTCGGTGATCGACCGTCGGACCGCCTGCGGGTCGTCGATCCGGCGGAGCTCGAGGTCCGGCCCGCCGGCGACTTCGATCGTGACCGTGCCGTACCCGAACGCGGAACCGGTCACCGATTGACTGTACGCCGTGTTCTGTACCTGTGCCAGCCCGACGCGGCGGACCTTTCGGCCGAGCACGCCGCGTTTCGACCAGATCGCTCGAGTCGTGACCACGTAGTCGGTCCGTGTGACGCGGAGCAGTTCCCAGCCGGCGATGCCGACGCCCAGCGGGCTCGCCGCGGCGATGCGCGGGTCGACCGCGGCCGCCGCGAGGAGCGCGACGGCGACGGTCGCGACGCCGACGACGCCCCCGCCGAGCGCCGCCGACAGCCGCGGGCGACCCGTCCACACGACGGTCTCGTCGTCGTGCCGAAACCACCAGTCGCCGGTCATCGGTCCTCGCGCGCCGTCTCCGACGCGGTCCGCTCGGCGCCGACGTCCTCGCCGGTCGCGGTCGGCGTCTCGGCGTCGCCGCCGGCACCGTCGTCGGTGACCGCGGAGCGGATCGCGCGAAGTTCGACGAGGATATCGGCGAGCACGTCGTCGGCGTCGCCGTCGCCGTCGGCGCTGTCCCGCTTTCCGGCGTCGATCTCCCTGGCGATCAGCTCCTGGACCGACGCCGGGTCCGGAATGCTCCGGAACCGTAGCTCGACGCCGGAGCCGCCGGCGGTGCTGACCTCGACCGACCCGTACCCGAGCGACGAACCGATGGCCGACTGCGAGTAGGAGATGTTCTGTACCTTCTCGAACCCGATCTGTTTCACGTCCCGGGAGAGGATGCCCCGCTTGCTGTAGAGCCCCTTGTTCGTGACGACGTAGTTCGTGTTCTTGTACTGGAGGTAGCTCGCGGCGACGATCGGGATCCCGACGAGGACGAGCGACAGGGGAACGCCGACGAGAAGCGCCGGGACGACGCTGTACCTGTGCGGCGTGCTCGCCCAGCGGATCTCCTCGTCGTCCTCGAGCGACAGCCAGTCGAGGTCGAGGTCGGCGGTGACGCCGTTGCCGGTCTTCGGTTCCTCCTGGAGGGACGGAGACGACATATCCCCCGAAGCGTCGGGAGACGGTAAAACGGTGGCGGAGGCGCACCGATCGGATCACGCGCGAAGCGGACGACGTGAACGCGGCGACGAACGGTCGCGCGGGAGACGGCGGCGGACGGTGGCGCGACGCGCGGACGGCCCGGAGAGCGGCGTCCGTCTCCGCCGCAGACGCACCTTTTACGTCGCGGCGGGTCGCGAATTCGGTATGATCGACAGGCTGCTCGGGCGCGCCGAACTGAAGGAACGCATCGAGGAGTTGGAGGAGGAGAAGCGTCACCTCGAACGCCGCGCCGAGGCCGAGGAGGAGCGGCGGTCCGACGCGGTCGCCGACCGGCAGCGCGCCGAGGAGCGCGTGAACGAGCTCGAACACCGGATCGAGTCGTTAGAGGAGCGGGTGGAGCGCGCCGAGGGGACGGAGGAGACGGTCGAGTTCCGCCGCGTGAGCGACCGCAGCGGCGCGCGGCTGGCGGACGCGCTCGACCGCTTTCGAGCGGTCGAGAGCGACGACGAGGAGGGGCTGCTCACGGCGTACGTGCCGGACGGTGATTCCGTCCCGGCGAGCGTCGCCGACTGGTTCGGGGACCGTACCGCGCTCGTCCGGCGCGCGGCCCCGGCCGTCGTCCTCGCCGACGACACCGGCGCGGTGAGCGCCGCGCTGACGCCGCCCGTCGAACCCGAGCCGTTCGACCGGTGGGACGACCGGTTCCGGCTCGACGACGCGTGGTTCCGCCCGACCGGTCGGTTCGCGTTCGCCGTCGTCCGGTCCGACACCTTCGCAGTCGGCACGTACGAGGGCGACGAGCGGGTCGCCTTCGAGGGGTTCACCACCGACGTGAAGGAGGCGCACTCGAAGGGCGGCTTCTCGCAGGGGCGCTTCGAGCGCCGCCGGGAGGGACAGATCGACGACCACCTCGGCCGCGCCGACGAGGCGCTCGCCGAGGTCGCGGCGGCGGGCGACCTCGACCGCGTGATCGTCGTCGGCGAGCGCAGCGTGTTGGGCCGCGTGCGCGACCGCGCCGACGTCACCGACGTGTCGGACGCCACCGGGAAGCCGGAGGCGGCGCTCGACGACGCCTTCCGCGACTTCTGGCGAGTCCGGATCCGCGCGATCTGATTCGGGGGCGACCGGTCGGCGTCAGAACGGGCTCTCGGGCCCCTCGTCGGGGTCGCCGGCGGCCGGCTCGTCCGACGCGGGCAGGTCGCCGATCTCCTGCTCCCACGCCTCGATGCCGCCGCGGAGGCTCTCGACGCGCGCCGCTTGGGTCCCCTCGTAGCTGCCGATGAGCTGGGCCGCCTGCTGGCTGGCGACGCCGTGGGGGCAGACGGTGACGATGCGGTCGCTGCCCTCGAGCTCCGCGATCCGGTTCGTCAGCTCCGGGAACGGGATACACTCGCTGTCGGGGAGGTGGCCCCGGTCGAACGCGCGTCGGTCGCGGATGTCGACGATGCGGAGCGACTCGTCGGCGGAGCCGTCGTCGTCCGCGTCCAGCAGCGTCGACAGTTCCTCGGGATCGATTTCGCCGTCCATCAGTTGAGCGGCGCGATGCTGGCCGTCAGGACGGCTCGGTCGTCGGTGTCGTTGCGTGCGCCGTGGACCGCGCCGCGCGCGTTCTCCACCACGGCCGGGGCCGCGAGCGCCTCCTCCTCGCCGTCGCGGATCACGGTCGGCTCGCCCTCCACGACGTGGAACACGTTCGTGGCGTCGGCGTGTTCGTGCGGGTCGACGGTCGCGTCCGGGCCGAGGACGAACGCCTTCACGAGCACGTCGTCGGTGACGACGAGCTCCGCCGTCTCCACCTCGCCGCGGGCCGGGTCGAGGGCGGCGACCGCCGCCGCGTAACTGTCGAGCGTCATACCTACGCGTGGCGCGGGACGGGGAAAAATCGCGCGTTCGGTCGCGGGCGACGGGGCTCAGTACGTCGGCGACTCCTCGGGCTCGCCGTCGCGCGCGTTGACGACCCGCCCGAGCGTGAAGAGGAGGTCCGAGAGTCGGTTGAGGTAGGTGACGACCGCCTCGTTGATCGGCTCCGAGCGCGCCAGGTCGACGACGCGCCGCTCCGCGCGCCGGACGACGGCGCGCGCGTGGTGGAGCGCCGCCCCCGCCTCGCCGCCGCCCGGGAGGATGAACGACTGGAGCGGCTCCAGTTCCTCGTCGAACGCGTCGATGCGGTCCTCCAGCGTCTCGGTGTGGTCGCTCTCGACCTGGGGGTCGTCCGGGTCGGGGTCGGGGTTCGCGAGGTCGGCCTGGACGATGTGGAGGTGGTTCTGGATCGCCTCCAGCAGGTCGTCGACGTCGTCGTGGCCCGTGGGCCGGACCGTCCCGAGCAGGGCGTTCGCCTCGTCGACGGAGCCGTACGCCTCGATGCGGTGGCTCGACTTCGACACCCGGCTCATGTCCCGGAGGTCGGTCTCGCCCTCGTCGCCGCGGCCGGTGTAGATGCTCATGCGAGGGTCCTCTCGACGTACTCGACGATGTTCGCGCTCTCCGCCATCGTCACGCCGCGCTCCTCGTCGACGAGGACCGGGACGCCGCGCTGGCCGCTGACGCGTTTGACCTCGTTGCGGTCCGAGTGGAGCGCGTCGACCCACTCCGTCTCGTACGCGACGCCGGCGTCGTCGAGCGCGTCTGCCGCCTTCTCGCACCACGGACACCCGTCGAGGGCGTACAGTCGAACGGTCATACCGATCGATCCGTCCGCGGCGTCAAGAAGGTGTGCGTCCGTCGGCGGTCGGGGGCGCGCACCCGGCCCGCCGTCTCGGCGGTCGGCATCCCGGCGGTCGGCATTTCGGCGCTCGTCGGCTCTGGGGTCGGCATTTCGGCGCTCGTCGGCTCAGAGGTCGTGATACGACTCCATCGCCGTGCGGTGCGCCTCGGGGATCGGGGCCGGCTCGCCCGTCTCCGGGTCCAGCGCGACGATCGTCGCCTCCGCCTCCGCGGCGACCGCGTCGCCGACGCGGATCTCGTGGGTCATCGTCGCGCTCGACCGCCCCAGATCGGCGAGCTCGACGGTGACGGTCACGTCGTCGTCGGTCAGTTCGATCGGCCGACGGAAGTCGATCGACAGCGACGCCAGCACGTTCGACGACTGGGAGATGTCGACGTCGAGCACGTCGCGGAAGTACCGCGTCCGGGCCTGCTCGATATACGTCGCGTAGACGGCGTTGTTGACGTGGCCCAGCGCGTCGATGTCGCGGAACCGCACGTCGATGTCCACGGTGTAAGGTGCCATATCCGACCCACTGGCGGGGACCGTATGTAGGCATCGAGATCCGACTCGCTCCGCCCCCGCCGGCGACCGCGGAGCGCCCGGATGATGTACAAAGGTAAAGCGGCTGTGCCACGACACGCCGGTATGAACGACGGAGCGATCGACGAGGTCGACAGCGCGATCCTGTACGCGCTCCAGGAGGACGCCCGAAACGCCTCGTCCGGGGACATCGCGGAGCGGACCGGCACCTCGGACAGCACCGTCCGCAAGCGCATCCAGCGGCTGGAGTCGGAGGGCGTGATCAAGGGGTACAGCGCCAGCGTCGACTACCAGCGCTCGGGGTACCCCCTCCGGATGCTGCTGTACTGTACCGCCTCCATCCCGGAGCGGGGCGAGCTCATCCCCGACATCCTCGACATCGACGGCGTCGTGTCGGTCCAGGAGCTCGTCACCGGCGAGCAGAACCTCCTCGTGACGGTCGTGGGCGAGTCGGACAGCGACATCACGCCCGTGGCGCAGGCGCTCCTCGACATGGGCGTCACCGTCGCCGACGAGGTGCTCGTGCGGACCCACCAGACGACGCCCTTCGGGAAGTTCGACGCCGACCGTCACGGCGACGAGTGATCGGGGCGAGGCGGTCGACTGAAGAGCGGGGTGGTCGGGGAAGGAGCGGGAACCGGTCGAGAGAGAGAGAGACGCGGTCAGACGACGACGCGCTCGACGTCGAGCGCCGTCGCCCGGCGGACGACCGCGCGCACCGGGTCGACCGAGCCGGCGAGGTTGTCCGAGTCGCCGTCGAGGACGAGCAGCGCCGCCCGCCGGCCGGGCTCGATGACGCCGCAGTCCAGCCCGGCGATCTCGGCCCCGGCGGCGGTCGCCATCCGCAGCACCTCCTCGGCGGTCACGTCGAACCGCCTCTCGGCGTCGGCCATCTCACGGAACATCGACGGCGGGTTCAGCATGACGTTGTCGGTGCCGAGTGCGACGGTCGTGTGGTCGAGCAGCTCGCGGATCGGTGCTTTGCCGACGTCGAGCACCGCGTTCGCGCGCGGACAGACCGCGACGGGGACCGACGCCTCGGCGACCCGCTCTAGGTGGTCTTCCTCGGCGTGGACCATGTGGACGAGCAGGTCCGGGTCCAAGTCGAGCGCGGGGTGGATGTCGGTCGCGTCCGGCTCGCCGGCGTGGATCGCGAAGGGGACGTCGCGCTCCTCGCAGGTGGCCCGCTCCGCGGCGAAGTCGTCGTCGTTCGCGCCGGAGGCCCCGTAGCCGTCGGCGACGTCGAGGACGGCGGGGTCGTCGCTCCCGAAGATGAACGGGTCGACGTCGACGCTCTCGGCCGCGTCGCGGAGCGCCCGCGCACCGTCGAGCCCGGACTCGCGGAAGTCCAGACACGACACCGTCCCGGTCCGCGCCATGAGCCGGAGCGTCCGCCGCATCGCGGACACGAGCGCGTCGCGGTCGGCGGCCGCCAGCCGGCGGTGTTTCAGGCTGTCCGGCGGCGCGACCGCCTCGTCGAGCGAGAGGCCGACGGCCGCGTCCTTCGCGACGGAGTCGCCCAGGTGGGTGTGGGCGTTGACGAACGCCGGCACCACGATGGCCGAGGAGTCCGTCTCCGTCTCCTCGACCGCCTCGATCCGCCCCTCGTCGACGACGACGCGTCCCCGGACGGGGTCGAACGACTCTCCGACGAGGACGGTCCCCGAGACTTCTTCCATACCCTCCCTCCGGACCGAGGAACGATATGATTTCCTGAGTGGAGATCGCGAACGATTCGGGAATCGGGCCGGACGGGGTCGACTCGCTCCGCGACACGCCCGCCGACACAGGGTAACCATAACGTTCTATAATTCGCTTTATTCGAACGATTTGTGAATAAGAGCAGATTTAATACGTATAGTGTTCTCAGAGAGGAGTAGACGCGACCGGATCCGGATTCAGGCGGGTCGCCTGGGCCGGGAGCGGTCGCCTGACGGACCGAACGATGTCAGGACGCACCTCGAAACCGACGGTCGGAGCGCTCCGGGAGACGGCGGACACGTCGTCCGTCCCCGCCGCACTAACGTGGCTCGCGTGGTCGCTGTTCGCCGCGAGCCTCGCCGTGCTGGCGGCCCGACTCCGACTCGGCGGGCCGTGGGAGCTCCCCGGCGTGATCGCCGTCGACGGGCTCACCGTCCTGCTGTGGCTGGTGGTGACGTTCTTCAGCGGCATCGTTCACAGCTACTCCCGGCGCTACATGGCCGGGAACGCTCACGAGACGAAGTTCTTCGGCACGGTCTTCGCGTTCACGCTCGCCGTGATGGCGCTCGTCGCGGCCGACCACCTCGCGCTGTTCTGGCTGTGCTGGCTGGCGATGGGGCTGCTGATGGCGGGGCTCGTCGGGACCGTCGAGGGGTGGCCGCAGGCGCGCGCCGCCGCGAGCGTCGCCCGGCGGTCCTTCCTCGCCAGCAGCGCGCTCCTCGGCGTCGCCCTGACCGCGCTGTGGTGGGCCACCGGCGCGACGACGGTCACCGGGATCGCCGCGAACGCCGACGCCCTCGGCGGGCCCGCGTGGCTCGTCGCGGCGGTCGCGCTCGTCCTCGCGGCGATGATCCAGTCGGCGCTCGTCCCGTTCCACGGCTGGCTCCTCTCCTCGATGACCGCCCCAACGCCCGCCTCGGCGCTGATGCACGCCGGCTTCGTCAACGCGGGCGGGATCCTGCTGACCCGCTTCGCGCCCGTCGTGACCGTCGAGACGTGGCTCATGCTCGGCATCGTGGTCGTCGGGGCGACGAGCGCCCTCGCGGGGAAGCTGCTCAAGACCGTCCGCTCGGACGTCAAGGGCGAACTCGGCTGCTCGACGGTCGGGCAGATGGGCTTCATGATCGTCCAGGCCGGGCTCGGCTTCTTCGCCGCCGCGGTCACGCACCTCGTGTTACACGGCTTCTACAAGGCGTACCACTTCCTCAGCGCTGGCGGCGAGGTCGAGCGCGCCGCGCCGACCGAGGCCGAGCCGGCGGGGACGACCGCCGTCGGGACCGTCGTCGCGCTGGTGACCGGCGTCGCCGGCGGCGCGACGTTCGCCGTGTTGACCGGGAAGGGGACGAGCCTCGACACCGGCCTGCTGCTCGCCGGGTTCGTCGCGCTCACGACGCTCCACGCGGCCCGGAGCGCCGCCCGTCACGCTACCTCGTCGAGGCCGGCGCGCTACGCGGCGGTCCCGCTGGTCGCCCTCCCGGCCATCGCGGTGTACGCGCTCGCCTACCAAGCGGTCTCGGGGCTCCTCGCCGGGCTACCGCTCGTCTCCGCGCCGACCGAACTGACCGCGCTCCACGCGCTCGTCGCGGTCGCCTTCCTCGCGGCGTACCTCGCGATCGACACCGGCGTCTACGAGCGCAGCGAGCGCCTCTACGTCGCGCTGTTGAACGCCGGACGGCCCGCTCCGGACACCGTCTTGACCGCCAGGGAGGAGTACGATGAGTACTGACGACGCGATCGCCGCCGCGGTCGACGAGGCGGCGAGCGCCGTCGGCTCGGTCTGGCCGATCCACTCGTTCGTCACCGCGAACCCCCTCTCCGGCTTCGAGGACCGCCCGTTCGAGGAGGCCGTGAGCCGGGCGGCCGACCGCTTCGGCGGCCGCGGCTATCCGCGCGCCGAGACGTTCCGGGCGGCGCTCGACGAGGGGCGGATCGACCGCGAGCGGCTCGACGCGGAGCTGACCGAGCGCGGGTTCGAGGCCGACCCCGAGCGCCTGCTGGAGCGGCTGGCGGCCGCGGAGGAGGCGGACGAGCCGGACGGAGCCGTCGAGGGAGCGCGCGCGGACTCCGCGGCGGAGCGCGTCGACCGCGTGCTGACGAAGTGGCTGTCCGCCTTCCTCGACGAGGGGCGCGCGGAGTGGTCGATGCCGAACCGCGAGGCGGGCTTCTACGACGCGTTCCGGTCGGTGGCGACGTACGACGACGATATCCCGGACGGAGGTCTCGTCGCCGACCTGCCGGACGCCCCCGGCGAGGCGATCGAGGCCGCGCTGGACGCGCAGCCGAGAGACCGGTGGGCGTCGGTGTTCGAGGCGCAGTTCGCCGAACTGCCCGGCTGGACCGGGCTGCTCAAGCGGCGCGCCGCCGACGACGGCGCGTGGCAGTCCGCGTACCCGATCACGCTGACCGGCTACCTCGCGGTGCGGCTCGCGCTGGCGGACGCCTTCGGGGTCGACCTCTCGCCGCCGCCCGAGGCGGACGCCGGTGGGCTGGCGGCGAGCGACGAGATCGCCGGGGCGTTCCTGAGCGCGTGGGAGGCCGGCTACCGCGGCGAGCTCGTCGACCGCGTCGCCGCCGAGAGCGAGGGGCTCACCGGGAGCGACGACCCAGACGAGGGCGACGACGCGGGGCGGCCGGCCGCCCAGCTCGTCTTCTGTATCGACACGCGCTCAGAGGTGATCCGCCGGCACGTCGAGGCGACCGGCGACTACGAGACGCACGGCTACGCCGGCTTCTTCGGCGTCCCGATCGAGTACCGCGGGTACGACTCGGAGGTGTCCGTCGACGCCTGCCCGCCCATCCTCGACCCGCAACACCGCGTCTCGGAGGTCCCGACGGATGAGGAGACGCGAGCGAGCCGCGACCGCCTCGCGAGCGTCCGCGAGACCGCCGAGTCGGTGATCGAGACGCTGCGGTCGAACCCCGCGACCGCGTTCAGCTTCGTCGAGGGGGCCGGGAGCGGGTACGGGCTCGCGCTCGCGGCGCGGACGCTCGTCCCCGGTCGAGTGTACGACTTCCTCGCGGGCGCGAACGACGCGGTGCCGGACGACCACGAGTTCTGCGAACCGGGCCTCGGCGGGGAGGACGACGCCTCCGACGGGCTACCCGTCGGGCTGACCCGCGAGGAGCGGGTCGAGTACGCCGCGACCGCGTTCGAGCTGATGGGGTGGGAGGCGTTCGGCCGTCTCGTCGTCTTCACCGGCCACGCGGCCGAGACGGCGAACAACCCCCACGGGGCGAGCCTGGACTGCGGCGCGTGCGCCGGCAACCCCGGCGGACCGAACGCCCGCGTCCTCGCGGCGATCTGTAACGACCCCGCGGTCAGGGACGGGCTGCGCGAGCGCGGCCACGACGTGCCCGACGACACCGTCTTCCTCGCCGCCGAGCACAACACGACGACCGACGAGGTCGAGCTGTACGACGGCGGCGTGCCCGACTCGCACGCGGGCGACGTCGAGCGGCTTCGCGCGGACCTCGACGCCGCCCGCGAACGCGCGACCGCCGAGCGCGTCGGCCCGACCGGCGAGCCCGGGTCGTCGGCCGGCGGCGACGCGACGGGCGTGCGGGAGGCCGAGCGCCGCGCCGGCGACTGGGCCGAGACGCGCCCCGAGTGGGGGTTGGCCGGCAACGCCGGGTTCGTGATCGGCCCCCGGGATCTGACGAGCGGCCTCGACCTCGACGGACGTGCCTTCCTCCACTCGTACGACTGGACGACCGACCCGGACGGCGACGCGCTCGAGGCGATCCTCGCCGGGCCGATGGTCGTCACGCAGTGGATCAACGCGCAGTACTACTTCTCGACGGTGGACAACGCGGCGTACGGGAGCGGCTCGAAGGTGACCCACAACCCCGTCGGCAACGTCGGCGTCTACCAGGGGAACGGGGGCGACCTGATGGCCGGGCTGCCGCTCCAGTCGGTCAAGGCCGACGCCGACACGCCGTACCACCGGCCGCTCCGCCTCTCGACGGTCGTCCACGCGCCCGTCGACCGCGTGACCGACGCGCTGGCCGGCAACGACGCGGTCGCCGGGCTGCTGGACAACGACTGGCTCTCGCTGACGGTCGTCGACCCCACGCGGGACCACCGCGCGTTCCGGTACGACGAGGAACTGGCGTGGACGCCCGCGTCGGAGGACGCCGAACCGCGGGCCGCACCGGCGAAGACGCCGGCCGCCGCCGACGACTGAGTCCGGGCCGTGGCGGTAGTTCCGTCCCGGGTGGGCCCCGGGAAGCGGTCGGATCCCGCACGGGTCCCGGACCCCGAACGGCGGTATCAGACGCGATTTCCGCGGGGGAAGTGCTATTCGGGCCGCCCCCGCTCGGTGAGACATGAGGTCAGAGGAGCCCGTCGACCTGCTGTACGTCAACGACGACGACCAGCTCCGCGAGCTGGTGCCCACGCGGCTCCGCGACGAGAGCGACCGGCTCCGGATCGTGACGGCGGGCTCCGCCGCCGAGGGCGAGCGGCTGCTGGCGGCGCGGCCGATAGACTGCGTGCTCTGCGACCACCACATGCCGGAGACGACCGGCGTCGAGTTCCTGCGGCGGGTCCGCGAGGACCGCCCCGAGCTCCCGTTCCTGCTGTTCACGAACACCGGGACGGAGGCCGTCGCGAGCGAGAGCATCGAGGCCGGCGTCACGGACTACGTCATTCAGGAGACGATCGAGAATCAGGCGCCCCTGCTCGCGCGGAAGATCGTCACCTACGTCGAGCACCGCCGGGCGCAGCGGGAGCGGGACCGGACGAACGGGCGGCTCCACGAGATCGCCTCGGTGACCGACCAGGTGTGGTGGGTGTTCTCGCCGACGTGGGAGGAGCTGCGGTTCGTCAACGACGGCCACGAGGCGATCTTCGGCCAGCCGCCGGCGGCGCTCCGAGACGACCCGACGACGTTCCTCGACCGGATCCACGAGGACGACGTCGACCGCGTCCGACTGGCGATGGAGTCGGCGTCGGCGGGGACCCCGCAGGTCGTCGAGTACCGGGTCGAGAAGTCCGACGCCGTGCGGCTCTGGGCGCAGTCGCGGTGTAAGCCGATCACCGACGCGGACGGCGAAGTCACGTCGCTCGTGGGGCTGACGCGCGATATCACGGACCGAAAGCTGTACCAGCGGGAGCTGACCGAGACGATAGACCAGCTTGAGGAGTTCACCGCGACCGTCTCGCACGACTTACGGAACCCGTTGAACGTCGCGGCCGGCAACCTCAGCCTCGCCGCGTCCGACAGCGAGGACGAGCGCATCGACACGGCGCTCGACGCGGTCGCGCGCATGGACACCCTCATCGACGAGCTCCTGACGCTCGCGAAGGAGGGCCGGACGCTCGGCGACCGGCGGGAGGTCCCGTACCGGGAGATCGTCGAGCAGAGCTACGAGAACGTCCGCGCCCCGGCGAGCAGCCTGCGGGTCACCGACAGCGTCACGCTGTCGTGCGACGCCGCGCGGCTCACCGAGGCGCTCGAGAACGTCATCCGCAACGCCGTCGAGCACGGCGGCAGCGGCGTCGCGCTCACCGCCGGCGTGCTCCCCGACGAGCGCGGCGTGTTCATCGAGGACGACGGCCCGGGGATCCCGCCCGAGGAGCGCGAACGGGTCTTCGAGAAGGGGAACACGACCCGCGAGGACGGGAGCGGGTTCGGGCTGGCGATCGTCGAGCGGATCGTCGACGCCCACGGCTGGGACGTCCGCGTCGCCGAGAGCGACGGCGGCGCCCGCTTCGAACTGCTGACCTGACCGGCGCGGAGGCGACGTCGAGGCGGCGGAGCCGCTGGCGGTCGCGCGTTCAGACGCCCGGCACGCCGAACGCGCTGATGCCGAGCCCCAATACCCCGTTCAGGACGGCGATGACGACCAGCGCCGCGGCCCACGCGACCAGCCCCATGATCGCTGCGTCCTTCCAGCCGCCGGGGTAGCGCCACTTGATCACCCAGACCCAGGCGACCAGCGCGACCGCGGAGCCGATCAGCGGGATCAGCGACCCGATCGCCCAGGCGACGGCGCCGAGCAGCGCGGTGACGACCGCGTGCGAGTAGTCGTCGACGTCCGCGACGATGCGACCGCTGACGTAGATACCCAGTCCGCCGACCAGCAGCGCGACGACGAACGAGACGATCGCTCCGAGAACCATGCGTACGCCTCTCGGCTCGGGCGGAAATAACAGGGGGACAGCGTCAGTCTCGGTGACACGTTCCGCGGGGGTCACCGGGGAGGTCACGGAGCGGTGGCGCGAGTCGGTCGGCGCCGGTCAGTAGAGCAGCTCGTCGTCGTTCTCGATCATGTACAGCGACCGGGCGGCGATGTTGACCGCGTGGTCGCCGACGCGTTCGAGGTCGCGGATCGTGAGGAGCAGCCGCGAGACGTTCTGCATCGTCCCCTCGACGTCCGCGTCCTCGCGGAGCTCGTCGCGCTCGATGAGGTCGCGGACGACGAGGTCGCTCGCGGCCTCGCAGGCGGCGTCGAGGTCGTCGTCCGACTCGGCGACGGCGTAGCAGCGCTCGGCGTCCGACTCCGCGTACGCGTCCATCGCCTCCTGGAGCATCGCCAGCGTGTCGTCGCCGATCCGCTGGACGTCGACGTCGGGGAACACCTCTCGGTCCGCCTGCTTGGCGTACTCGCCGAGGTTCGTCGCTAGGTCCGCGATCCGCTCGAGGTCGGTGATGATCTTGAACGAGGCCGCGATGAACCGCAGGTCCCCCGCGACCGGCTGCTGGAGCGCGATGAGGTCCGTACACTGCCCCTCCAGTTCGAGGTAGAGGTCGTTGATCTCGGCGTCGCCGTCGATCACTTCCCCGCCCAGCTCCGCGTCCTGTCGTTCGAGGGCGTCGAGCCCCTTCCGAAGGCGCTCGGCGACGACCTCGCTCATGTAGAGGACGTCGGCGCGGAGGTCTTCGAGCTTCGTCTGGTACTGTTCGCGTGGCATCGTGTTGGCGTATCCGCCTCGCCGGACGCACAAAAACACGTCGGCGGGAGGCCTCCGCCGCCCCGGATCGGCGTCCGCGACCGCATCGGCGACGCGTTCGCGAGCGCGACCTCGGTCGAAGCGTTCAAACCCCGCCGCGACGACGGCCCAGATATGCGGAACTTGGAAGACTTCGTGGTCGACGAGAACGAGGAGGTGCTCGCGCCCGCGGTCGTGATCTCGACGGTCGCGCTCCTCGCGGTGTTCGTCGTCGGCGTGCTGGTCTTCGCGGTCGGTCTCGTCGCCTGACCGGTCCCGCCGCCGCGACCTCCGTCGGCGGCGACCGACCGGCGAAGGACCGCCGCGTCCACGGCGTTTTTCACACCCCCGGATGACGGTGCCCGTATGGACCACCGGATCCTCGCCGACCTCCTCGACCGCAACGACGACCACGTCGCTGCGCTCCCCGCCGGCGCGTTCGACGGGCACCGCGACGGGCAGCGCCCCGGCGTCGTCTCCGTCTGCTGTTCCGACTCCCGCGTCTCGCAGGAGGGGATGTTCGCGGTCGAGGAGCCGGGCGTCCTCTTCACCTCCGGGGCCATCGGCAACGCCGTCAGCGCGGTCGTCGACGGCGAGCGCGTCCTCGACGGGAGCGTGGCGTACCCGCTCCGGCACACCCACACCGAGGTCCTCGCGGTGGTCGGCCACACCGGGTGCGGCGCGGTCGAGGCCGCGCTCACGGCGGTCCGGACGGGCGAGTACCCGACGGAGCCGGGCGTCCGCGCCGACGTGGCGGCGCTCGCGCCCATCGTCGAGGCCGGACTCGACGACCCCGCGGTCGTCGGCGAGTCGGAAGACGAGGGTGGCGACGTCGAAGGAGATGACGGCGAGGCGGACCCGGACGGCGACGCCCGGGCCTCGGTCCGCGACCGCCTCGTCGAGTACAACGTCCACGAGCAGGTCGCGTTCGCTCGCGACCGCGAGGAGGCGGCCGACGCGACGGTGTACGGGTTCGTCTACGACCTCCACGGGGTCTACGACGACCGCGAGGGGACGGTCTACCTGGTGAACGCCGACGGCGAGCGGGACCCCGAAGCGCTTCGCGACCTCGCCGGCGAGGCGCGCGCCGACCACGTGGCGACGCTCCTGGAACGGTAGGCGGCGCGTTCCCCGCATCCGACAACCGTTTCACGGCGACGCCCGAAGGGGGTTCAAATGGACCGACGCGTCCTGTTCGCGACGCTGATCCTGCTGGCCGGTGGCGCGACCGGGGTCGGCGTGGCGCTGTTCGCGTTCGTCGGCGTCGACGACGCCGCGACGGAGGCCGCGGTGGTCTGGGAGTCCGAGCCGGCGGCCGGCGACGACGGCAGCGGGGCCGTGGTCGCGACCGTCGACGGGGACCCGCTCCTCCTCCGTCCCGCCGTCGAGAACGGGTCGCGGGTCGTCAGCGCGACGGTCGCCGGGACCGACGAGACGGCCTGGACCGTCCCGATCGCCGGGCCGGACGCGGAGCGCGGCGGCGGCGACGGCTCCGGGGACGCGGACGGCAACGACTCCGACGGGAGCGGCCTCGGGGTCAGCGGCCTCACCGCGGCCACGCTCGGCGGCGAGCCGGTGGTCGCGCTCACGACGGCGCGCGGCGAACTGGTCGTAATCGACGCGACCGACGGGTCGGAGCGGTTCGCGGTCGACCTCGGCGGCCCCTCCGGGCTCCGGCCCGCGGTCGGCGACCTCACCGGCGACGGGAGCCGCGAGGTCGCGGCGGTCACGACCGACGGGGGCGTCCGCGTCGTCGACGGTGAGGGCGACGCGGTCGCCGAGGCCTCGCTGTCGGGCGAGGTCGACCGGCGGCCGCTCCTCGTCGAGCCCGACGCCGAGGACGACGAACTGGGCGGGCTCGCGGTGCTGACGACCGCGGGGAGCCCCGCGACCGTCCACATGCTCGACGAGCGCGGTCGGACGCGCTGGACGGCCGCACCGAGCGTGAACCCGCTGAGCTGGAACGCGGCGGACAGCCGCGACGGCCCGGTGCTCGCGCTGGGCGGGGCGAACGGGAACATCGAGACGCTCGAGACGAGCGACGGGTCGGACCGGTACGAGGTCAAGCTCCAGGACCGGCCGGTCGCGGTCGGGGACGCGGACCCCGGTCGGGTGTACGTCGGCGGCTCCGGAAGCGTGTGGGCGGTCGACCTCCTCGACGGCGAGGTGGTCTGGAAACAGCAGTACGGCGCGTCGACCCGGATCACCGAGCCGCGGCTGGGCGACGTCGACGGGGACGGCGAGATCGCGCCGATCGTCGTCAACCGGGACGGCGAGGTGCTCGCGATGACCCAGACCGGCGAGGTGATCACGCGGTTCGACGCGGGCGAGGTCGTCGTCTACGCCGGCCCCCTGTTCGCCGACGTCACGGGCGACGGCGGCGACGAGGTGATCGTGGTCGCGGACGACGGGACCGCGATCGCGGTCGACGTCTGACCGGCGGCGTCGATCGCGGGCAATTATATGCGACCGTCCTCGGAGAATCGACCGACAGCGGTCGGCCTCGCCGCGTCGTTCACCGGAAACGCGGTGTGTCGACGGAGCGAGGGCTCGGCGGGGAAGCGAGCGGCGAAAAGTGAGATGTCCGAGAGCGGCGCGTCAGTGGTCCTCTTCCTCGTACACCCACGCGGCGGTGTCGAGGTCGTAGTCGACGAGCTCCTCGTCGTCGAAGAACAGGTCGATCTCGCGCTCGTTCGCGCCCTCGTCCTCGTGGTCCGACGCGTGGATCACGTTGTGGCCGAGGTCTAAGCCGAAGTCGCCGCGGATCGTGCCCGGGGCGGACTCGGCGGGGTCGGTCTCGCCGACCATCGCGCGGACCTGACGGGTCGCGTCCGCGCCCTCCCACACCATCGCGAAGACGGGGCCGGAGGTGATGAACTCGACGAGGCCGTCGAAGAACGGCTTGTCCTCGTGTTCGCCGTAGTGGTCCTTCGCGAGCTCCTCGTCGAGCTGGACGAACTTGCCGGCGACGAGCTTGAGCCCGCGGTCCTCGAAGCGGGAGACGATCTCGCCGATGAGACCGCGCTGGACGCCGTCGGGCTTCACCATCACGAAGGTGCGCTCGTCGTGGTGGCTCACTGGTCGTCGCCTCCGGCCCGGTGGCCCTCCTCGGTCCACTCGACGTCGCGCGCCTCGCGGCCGAGGAAGTAGTTCTTCTCCGCCTTCGAGTCGACGAAGTGGAGCACGGTGCCGTCCTTCTTGACGAACATCGTCCCCGTGCCGGGTTCGATCTCCTCACCGCTGTAATCGCAGGTGCGTGTCTCGACCATTGGTTATCGGCCTCCGATGGAGTCGGCGTCGCGCTGGGTCTCCCGCAGCTGGAGCACGTCGCCCAGACGGACGGGACCCAGGACGTTCCGGGTGATGATCCGGCCCTGGTTCGATCCCTCCTGGATGCGGCACTTGACCTGCATGGCCTCGCCGTGCATCCCGGTCTTGCCGACGACCTCGATGACCTCCGCGGTCGTCGAGTCGCCGGTGCCCTCTTCTGCGCTCATGGGAGGTTATCGGAGCTCCGCGACCTTCTCGCCGATGTCCTCGACGTCGTCGGCGGCGTCGCCGGCGTCGACGACGGCGGCGGCGGCCGAGCCGACCTCGAGGCCGGCGGCCTGCCCGACCTCGTCTTGGGTGTCGACGAAGGCGACCGGGATCCCCTTCTCCTCGGCGAGCTCGGGGAGGTGCATCACGATCTCCTCGGGGGAGACGTCCTCGGCGACGATGACGAGGTCCGCGTTGCCGCGCTCGACGGCCTTGGTGGTCTCGTTGGTTCCTTTCTTCACGGTACCGGTGTCTCGGGCGACCTCGAGCGCTTCGAGGGATCGCTCCGCGAGGTCTGCTGGGGTGTCGTAGTCTACGTAAACGGGCATATGTTGTTCACCTGTCCTCCGTGCGGGCTCGCGTGCCCGTCCCGTGGTCGGTCCCTAACGGAACGGCACATCATCAACCCCACAGAGGCTGTGCCCCGTGGTAGTCAGGACATCCATAAAAGCGCTTTCAATGTCTCGTGCGTGTGCGAGCGGGAGTCACGGGGCGAGATCGCGGGCAGGACCGGCGGCGGTGCGGTCGTCGCCGCGCCCCGCGCGGCGGCCGCGGCGACACTCCGCGCTTTTTATGGATCGCTCGGCCCTCGATACACGCAACGAATGGTGCGTCTCGTTCACTACTCCGACATCGAGAACGTCTTCGACGCTCCGGAGCGAGCGGCGCGGCTCGCCGGCCGCGTCCGGTCGCTCTCGGGCCCCGACGCCGCGGTCGTCGGCACGGGCGACACGACCGCGCCGGGCGTCCTCTCGCTGGTCGCGACCGGCAGACAGGTCCTCGACTTCTACGAGGCGACCGACACCGTCTTCGACACGTTCGGCAACCACGAGTTCGACTACGGCCCCGACGCTCTCCGCGACCTCGTCCCCGACGCGCCCGCGACGTTCGTCTCCGCGAACGTCCGCGACGAGGCCGGCGAGCCGTTCGGCCGCGACGAGGGCGTCGTCCCGTGGGCGACTCACGAGGTCGACGGCGAGACGATCGGGTTCGTCGGCGTCACCGACCCCGCGACGGACTCGCTGAACCCGATGGCCGCCGACCTCTCGTTCGACGACCCGGTGGCCGCCGCGCGGGACGCGCTCGCCGAGCTGCGCGACGCGGTCGCGGAACGCGAGGAGGCAGCGGGCGCGGGCGGCGACGCGCTCGACCACGTCGTCGTCCTCTCGCACCTCGGCGCGGGCGACGACGACCTCGCCCGCGAGCTCGACGTCGACGCGATCGCCGGCGGGCACGTCCACAGCCGCCGGAACGAGGTCGTCGCGGACACGCTGTTGGTCCGGCCCGGCGTCAACGGGGAGACGGTGGCCGAGATCGACCTCGCCGCCGATCCGCCGACCGCGACGCTCCACGAACCAGACGGGGCCGACCCGGCGCCCGGCCTGGCGGACGCGCTCGCCCAGCGGATGGCCGCGGCGGACTTAGACGAGACCATCGACGTCGTCGACCGCCCGATCGAGCGGTCGGGCGACGTGGTCCACGGCGGCGAGTGCCGCGTCGGGAACTTCGTCGCGGACGCGTTCCGGTGGGTCCACGACGCCGACGTGGGGCTGTCGAACGCCGGCGGGCTCCGGCAGGGGGACCCGTGGGCGGGCGACGTGACGAAGGCGGACCTGATCTCCCTGATCCCGTTCGAGGAGCCGGTGGCGCTCGCCTCGGTCAGCGGGGCGGAGCTCCGGGAGGTGTTCCGCGAGATGGCCGCGCCCGACGTGGACTTCGGCGAGGACGACTGGTGGCACGGTCACGTCTCGAACGCCCGGGTCGTCTGGGACGACGACGCGGAGCTGATCCTGGAGGCCGCGGTCGGCGGCGAGCCGGTCGACCCGGAGGAACGCTACACGGTCGCCGTCTCGGAGTACCTGCTCCACTCCGAACACGAGTTCCCGACGCTCGCCCAGCGCCACCGGATCGACGAGGCGGACATCCAGTACGAGGTGCTTGCGGCGTTCGCCCGCGAGCACGGGATCGGCCCCGAGATCGAGGGGCGGATCGAGATCCGGAACCGCGCCGCCGCGGCGGACGACGACTGAGCGAGCGGCACCGACCGTGCGACCGGCGCCGGCAGAGCCGGGGGCGCGAGCGACGAGCCGACTTTCGAGCCCCTGAGAGGGTTTAAACTGGGTTGGCCCGTGTGTACACATAGCACATGGACGCGCTCGACGAGGTGCTCGAGAAGTACGCGACGAGCCAGCACCTCATGGACCACATCAGGTACACCGCCGAGTCGCTGAGCGTCGGGTTCGACAACTGGGGCGAACGGTACGTGAGCGGCCCCAGTCTCTACATCCTCATCGTCGCGGACGTGAACTTCGCGGAGTACACCGATCCCCTCGGCGACAACGAGTGGCCGGTCGACCGCTGCCGCCTCGTCACCGAGTCGCGCGACGTGTTCACGAACGTTGCCCGGGACGTGGCGTTCAGTCGGGACGGGGCCGTCGTCGTGACCGGCGACGGCACCATCCAGCGACAGATGGTGCGGGTCCGGAACCCCTCACGGGGCGAAGTCGAGGACCTCGAGACCCTCGAGTTCCCCGACTGGATGGGGACCAAACACATGAGCGCCCTGGAGACGTCGCTCCGCGACGACGTCCTCTGGGCGGTCACGCTCAGCGAGGAGGACGGGCGCGTCACCACGTTCCTGGACGGCACGTACCAGGACTATCCCCGTCACGAGATCGGGGGAAGGTGGCGACCCGAGAGGTAGGTGGACGCCCCGACGACCGCGGGGTTTCCGCGGTACCGTGCGCGTCCGTCGTCGCCCCGGCTACTCGAGCTCGACCTCGACGTCGCGCTGGAGCCCGGCGGCCTTCACCGTGTTGTGTAGCAACATCGCGCGCGTCATCGGCCCGACGCCGCCGGGGACAGGCGTGATCGCGCTCGCGACCTCCTTCGCGGACTCGTAGTCGACGTCACCGACCAGCTCGTACCCCTTCTCCGTGTCCGCGTCGACGCGGTTGATCCCGACGTCGATCACGGTCGCGCCCTCCTTGAGCATCGAGCCGTCGACGAACTCCGGGAGGCCGGCGGCCGCGACGACGAGGTCGGCGCCGGCCAGCTTCGCCTCGAGGTCCTCGGTCCGGGAGTGGCAGACGGTCGTGGTCGCGTTGCCGGTCGGCGACTTCTGGATCAGCAGGTTCGCCATCGGCTTGCCGACGATGTCGGAGCGCCCGACGACGACGGCGTCCGCGCCCTCCGTCTCCACGTCGTAGGCCTCGAGCAGCTTCTGGACGCCGTGGGGCGTACAGGGCTTGAACCGCGCGTCGCCCGCGACGAGGCGGCCGACGTTCTCCGGGTGGAAGCCGTCGACGTCCTTCTCGGGGGCGACCCGCCGGAGGACGGTCCGCTTGTCCACGTGGTCCGGGAGCGGGAGCTGGACCAGGACTCCGTGGACGTCGTCGCGCTGGTTGAGGTCGTCGATCGTCTCGTACAGCTCCTCGGCCGGTGCGTCGGCGTCGATCTCGACGTGGAAGCTCTCGATGCCGACCTCCTCGCAGTCGCGCTGCTTCATCGAGACGTACGTCTCGCTCGCGGGGTCGTCGCTCATCAACACCGTGGCGAGCCCCGGCTCGACGCCCGCGTCCGACAGCCGCGACACCTCGTCGGCGACCGCGCCGCGCACGTCCGCCGCGACCGACTCCCCGTCGATGATCTCCGTCATGGGCGATCCTCGTCGCCCCCGGGGTAAAAGTGAACCGGGATCGTGCGTATCGAGAACTATTCGAACCGGATTCGATCCGCATATGTGGATCAACTACTCCGGAAACAGCTCCGCCTCGCGCTCGACCGCGTCGATGGCCGCGACCTCCGCGTCGGTCAGTTCGAGGTCCGCCGCGGCGAGGTTGGCGCGGAGATGGGCCGCGCTCGACGCCTTCGGCACCGCGACCACCGGCTCCTTCGCGGTCGCCCACGCGATCGCGACCGCCTCGGGCGTCGCGCCGTGCGCCGCGGCGACCTCGGTGACCGCGTCGACCTCCCCGACCCGTCCGCCGGCGAGCGGCGAGTACGCGACGACAGAGTAGCCGTGTTCGCGGGCGTGATCGAGCAGTTCGGGCCGGTAGAACAGCGGGTGGAGCTCGGTCTGGTGGGCCGCGGGCGGTCGTCCGAGGACGTCGATCGCGCGGTCGAGGTCCGCGACCTCGAAGTTCGAGACGCCGACGTTCCGGACGAGGCCGTCGTCGACGAGCCGGTCGAGCGCGGACAGCGTCGCCTCGGGGTCGTAGTCGCCGCGGGGTCGGTGGACGTAGAGGAGGTCGACCGCGTCGACCCCGAGCCGGTCCGCGCTCTCGCGGGCCGCGGGCGCGACGTCCCCGGCCGCGAGGTCGTCGATCCAGAGCTTCGTCGCGACGGTCACGTCCTCGCGGTCGACGTCGGCGTCGGCGAGTCCGGCGGCGAGCCCCTCGCCGACGACCGCCTCGTTCTCGTAGATGCGGGCGGTGTCGAGGTGGCGGTAGCCGACGGAGAGCGCCGTCGCGACCGCGTCCGGGTCGTCGATCCCCATCGTCCCGAGACCGACCGGCGGGAGTTCCATGCGAACGGCTCGCGCGAGACGAGACAAAAGCGGTTCGAACCGCGCGCCGCCGTCACACCGTCACCGACACCGACCGCTCGACGACCTCGTACCCCTGCGCGGCGAGCGCCGCGGCGTAGTACCGCTCGCCGACCCACCCCTGCGGGAGCCGGCGGAGGTCGAGCCGCCGCGTCGGCCGCAGTTCGAGGTCGACGACGGTCCCGCCGTCGGCCGCCTCGCGGACCGTCGCCGCGTACGAGGCCCACGACCGACCGTCCGCCGTCCCCTCCATCTCGACCGTCGCGACCGGCGGGCGGTCGGGGTCGCGCTCGCCCGCTCCACCGTCCTCTGCCGCGACCCCTTCACGCACGTCGGTGGAGAAGTCGAGTTCGACCGATTTGAGCCCGAGAAGGTAGGAGAACACGTAGGTCGCGTCCGTCCCGGGAGCGCTTCCGTCGGTAGCGGTGTCGGCCGAGTCCGGCGCGTCGTCGTTCTGGACCCCGTCGGCGACGCCCCACTGGAACGCGAGGTTCGGCGGTTTCGCCGACCCGAACTGGCCGACGACGGCCGCGGGCGGCGCGTCCGTCCGGAGGCGTGTCGAGCCGCGCCGTCGGAACGCGGGCACGCGGAGCGCGACGACGAGGACGGTGCCGACCGCCATCCCCGGCCAGAACGAGAGGGCGACGACCGCCGCGAGGAACGCGGCGACGACGAGCAGCGCGAGGGTCCAGCTGACGGCGCGCTCCGCGCGGCGGTAGCGAGCGACGACGGAGCGCACGTTCGATGCGTCTGCGTCCGGGAACTGACTCGCGGAGGGCGAGGGCATCGTCCGCGTTTCGGCGACCGGTCACATGCCCGTTTTGGTCGCGCGGCCGTCAGGCGATTAGATCTTCCCGTCCGGATCGGCCGGCGCTCGTCCGCAGATGCTCACGAGGTCGTGGAGGTCGTCGATCTCGTAGGTCGGGTGACAGTCCAGGTCGGTCGACCGGCGGTGGGGGCGGCGGAGGAACGCGGAGTCGATGCCGGCGTTGTCGGCCGCGCGGACGTCGGACTCGTTGTCGCCGACGAACAGCGCCGTCTCCGCGCCGAGGTCCTCGAGGGCGCGCTCGATGTAGTACGGGGAGGGCTTCTTGCGGGAGAGGCTCGCCACCGAGGGCTCGCGGCCGTACGCGACCTCGAAGTGCCCCGCGAGCCCGAAGTGGTCGAGGAGGGCGTCGACGGTCGCCTGCTGGTTCGAGGAGACGACGCCGAGCGACGCGTCCAGCGCCCGGACGGCGTCGACGTCGTCGTACGGCGTCTTCTGCCCCTTGCGGGCGGCGTCGATCTGCGCCGCGGCCGCGGTCTCGTCCCTGACCCGCCAGAACTCCGCCGGGTCCACCCCGTACCGCTCGCAGATGTCCGTCAGCGTCGCGGGGTCGACGCCGACGGCGACGTCGTCGACGTGGGCGAGGTCCGGGTCCTCGACGCCGAGGCTCACGAACGCGTCCCAGGCGGCCTCGCGGAGCGTGTCGAACGGGGTCCGTCCGACCAGCACTCCGTCGTTGTCGAGGACGATGGCGTCGTACACGCCTCCCTGTGGGTCGGTAACGGGCAAAAAGGTTTCACACGCCGAAGAGCCGGAGGAAGAGCCCGGCGAGCAGCGCGAGCGCGCCGGCGATCGCCCCGACGAAGGGGATCGGAACCGGGAGCGGGACCGCGATCAGCGCGACGCCGAGCGCGATCAGCGCGGTCGAGAGCGTCACGGGATCGCTTCGCCGCCGCCGCTCAAATACCTTCAGGCGGATTGCGACCGGTCGACGACGGCACCCGGCTCGCGCGACGACTCCCGCACTTTCAATACCCGGCCCGTCGAACGGTCAGACTGGACCATGAACATCTCTGATATCGCAGTGCCGGAATACGTCGAGGTCGACATCGACGAGCGACTCGCCAAGGTCCGTTCTATCTTCGAGCGAGAGAACCCGAAGGGAATTATCGTCGTCGAGGACGGCGACTACGCCGGCGTCGTCGGCGAGAAGCAGCTCATGCGCTCGCGCATGGAGGACGACACGAAGGTGTCGGCGGTGATGAAGCCGGCGCCCTCGGTCGACCGCCACGAGGACGTCCGCGAGACCGCTCGGCTCCTGGTCGAGGGCGACGTGAAGATCGCCCCCGTCTACGAGGGCGAGAAGCTCTTCGGCATCATCACGGTCGACCAGATCCTCGAGGCCGTCCTCGACAGCCTCGACGCGATCACCGTCGGCCAGATCGCCACCGAGGACGTGATCGGCATCGGCGAGACCGAGAGCGTCGGCCGCGCGATCAATCGCCTCCGCGAGAACGGCGTCTCCCGGCTCCCGGTCTTGGACGACGAGGGCGGCCTCGTCGGCGTCGTCACCACGAACGACATCGTGGAGTTCGTCGTCCGCGACCAGGAGCGTCAGGGCAGCGGCGACCGCGCCGGCGACATCGACCGCATGCTCGACATCCCCGTCTACGACATCATGTCGAGCCCGGTCGTCACGGCGGCGCACGACGAGACGGCCCAGGCGGTCGTCCAGCGCATGTTCGACAACGACGTCTCCGGGCTGGTCGTCACGCCCGAGGGCGCGGACACCGTCGCCGGGATGGTGACGAAGACCGACGTGCTGCGCGCGCTCACGTTCACCGAGCAGGACTCGATGGACGTCCAGATCACCAACGTCGACCTGTTGGAGGGGACCTCCCGCGAACACATCGTCGAGTCCATCGAGCAGGTCGCGGACAAGTACGCGGACATGCACGTCATCCACGCGCACGTCCGGCTCCACGCCCACAAGGAGAAGCTCCGCGGCACGCCCCTGATCCAGTGTCAGATCCGCCTCCGCACCAACGAGGGACAGGTCGGCGGCTCCGGCGAGGGGTACGGCGCCGAACACGCCTTCCACGTCGCGCTCGACAAGCTCGAGCGGAACGTCCTGGAGATCAAAGGCGTCAACGCCGACGAGGAGTACCGCGGCCAGCTCCTCCGGAAGCTGGGCGACCTGTGAGCCGGTAGCGCGCCCGACCGGCGGGCGCGGTCGTCACGCCGTCGGCGAACCTCGACGGTATCCACGGATTTTGACGCTGTTAACGGACCTCGACGCTGTTAACGGACCTCTGTCGTCCGGCGCGAGAATTTCGGTCCCCTACCCTAGCCTTCTCGCCGTCCGCTTCGATTCGCCGCCCGCGACGCTCAGGCGTCGGTCCCCTCGGCGAGCCCGTCGCCGACGATCCGGAAGGTCGCGGTGTCGCCGGCGGCCTTCGAGCGGTGCTTCTCGAGCGTCACGCGACGGTTCCCGCCGCGGAACCGGTCGACGCGGACGATGGCGCCGGTCCAGTGGTTGAGAGTGTTGCCGCCGAGCGCGCGGTCGCGGTCGCCGTCCGGATCGGTGAACACCTGGTTCGTGATGACGACGGCGACGTCGTGCCGGCGGGCCAGAGAGAGGAGGTGGGTCACCTGCTTGGCGACCTTCCGGAGCGACTCGCCGCCCTCGGTGTCACCGGCGCGCTCCAGCCGGTAGAAGCCGGTCGCGGAGTCCAACACGATCAGCTCGACCTCCTCGGCGAGCTCCTCGGCGTCGCGGACGGCCTCGCGCTGGTCGTCGAAGTCGTACGCCTCCGAGATCACCAGCCGAGAGGCGATCGAATCGACCGTCTCGTCGGTGTCCGGGTCGTCGGCGCGCCCCGCGGCCAACTGCTCGAAGCGGTCGATGGAGAGCCCCTCGGTGTCGATGTAGAGGGCGCGGTCGCCGCCGGCCGCGACCTCCACCGCGGCCGCGAGCGCGAGGTTCGTCTTCCCGGCGGCCGGCGGCCCGTACACTTGGGTGACGACGCCGCGCTCGAAGCCGCCGCCCAACAGCTCGTCGACCGGCCGACAGCCGGTCGGGATCGGATCGCTCACTGGAGGGGAATTCGCCCGCACTCGTATTTAAACGGTCGATCGCCGCGGGGACGAGTCGACGAACGCGTCGTCGTGCGTCGCTCGCGACGCGCGGCCGTCGCTCGTCGGGGTGTCATAAGTGTGAGAGAAACGGAGATGGCGTCGATCACGTCGAGCGACCGCCGAAATCCGGTAGTGCGTGCGGACGCGCCGTCCGCGGTGTGGGGGGTTAGTTGCGGACGAGGTTCGTCGCGCGCGGTCCCTTGGGGGACGACTCGATGTCGAACTCCACTTCCTGACCCTCCTCGAGGTCCGGGCCGCCGACGTCTTCCATGTGGAAGAACACGTCTTCGTCGTCGTCGAGGTCGCCGTCGTCAGTCGAGATGAAACCGTAGCCGCCAGTGTCGTTGAAGAAATCAACCTTACCGTTTGCCATTGCGAATAAACGTACAGCCGGTTAGGGGATAACCCTTGCGAGGGCCGCGTTACCACGGAGGTTCCGGACGTTCGTCAACCGCGAACTCGCCAGAGACGTCCGCCTCTCGGCCGCATCGCCGCCGTTCGGGGGCGCGGTCGTGTTCAGCGAGTGCCAGCAGCCGCGGGGTTCATTTACGAGCGACCACGTAGGTCGAGCAACGACATGGACCGCCGCCACTTCCTCCGCTCGCTCGCCGCCACCGGGACCGCCGCCGGCGCGACCGCCACGGCCGGCTGCGCCGGCGTCCTCGGCGATTCGGGGTCGCTCGGTGACGACGACGGGACGGTCCTCGGCCCGCCGGAACAGACCCGCGGGGAGCCGGTCCACCCGATCCACGGCGACGAGATGCCCGATTTCACCGTTCCCGACCCGATCGCGGGCGAGGAGATATCGACGACGCAGTTCGAGGGCGAGCGCGCGTTCCTGTGGACGTCCTTCTACACCAACTGCCCCGACGGCGTCTGTCCCGCCCTCATCCTCCGACTGCGCCGCGTTCAGGAGGTCGCGGCCGAGGAAGGGTTCGGCGACGAGGCCGCCTTCCTCCCGCTGACGTTCGACCCCGAGCGCGACACGGCGGACGCGCTCCGCGAGTACGCCGCCCAGCGCGGGGTCGACCTCGACGCCGGCAACTGGCACTTCCTCCGGCCCGAGTCCTACGAGGCGGGCGTAGAGCTGATGGACGAGCACTTCGGACTCAAGATCGAGAAGACCGACGCCGAGGGGTACGAGAACCTCGAGTACGCGTTCCCGCACTACGGCCTCATCCTGCTCGTGAACGAGCGCGGGATCGTCGAGCGGTCGTACCCGCGCGGGCCGGCCACCGACGTCGAACGGATCGTCGACGACTTCCGACGGGTGGTCACGGCGTGAGGCGGCGGGACCTCGTCGCCGGGGTCGCGAGCGTCGCGGTGCTCGGCGGAGCGGGCGCGGTCGCGACCGGCGGGGTCCCGGGCTCGCTCGGCGGCGGTGATTCGGGCGACGACGATGGCTCGACCGGCAGCGACGGGCCGGAACCGGTCGATCCGGTGACGCTCGACACCGTCGAGGCGCCCGGGAGCCGCGACGGCGAGGTGACGCTGCCCGCCCCGGACCGACCGACGTTCGTCGACTTCTTCGGGACGTGGTGTCCGCCCTGCGCCGAGCAGATGCCGGCCCTCGCGGCGGCCCACGACCGGATCGGTGACGAGGCGCTGTTCGTCTCCGTGACGACGGAGCCCGTCGGCGAGGCGGTCAGCGAGGAGACGGTGGCCGACTGGTGGCGCGAGAACGGGGGGGACTGGCTCGTCGCCGCCGACGTCTCGGCCGAACTGGCGGCGCGGCTCGACGTCGGGAGCTACCCCAGCGCCCGCGCCATGGACGCCTCCGGGCGCGTCCGGTGGGCCACCTCCGGGACGCACACCACCGAGGAGTTCGTCGCGGGCATCGAGCGCGCGCTCGACCGATGACCCGACGGGGCGACCGATGACCGACGTCTCGCTCGCGACGAACGTCCCGTTCGCCGTGACCGCAGGCGTGGCGACGTTCTTCTCGCCGTGCGCCTACCCGCTCTTGCCCGGATACGTCGGCTTCTACGTGAACTCCGTCGACGCCGACTCCGCGTCCGTCGTCGGGGCGGGGGCTCGAGGGATCGCGGCCGCGGTCGGCGTGTTAGCGACGTTCGCGCTGCTCGCCGGGGCCACCGTCCGGGTCGGCTACTCGACGCTGTCGAACATCACCGTCTTCGAGACGCTCGTCGGCGGGCTGCTGATCGTCTTCGGACTCCTCGTCGTCGCCGGGCGCGCGCCGTCGATCTCCGTGCCGCTGCCCGAGCGGCGAGCGAGCGTGTTCGGGTTCGGCCTCTTCGGCGCGGGGTACGCGCTGGCCGGCGCGGGCTGCGTCGCGCCGGTGTTCCTCGGCGTCGTCGCCCGGGCGATCGCGCTGCCGTCCGAGACGGCGATACTCCTCCTCGCCGTCTACGCCGGAACCGTCGCCGTCCTGATGGCCGCGACCACCGTCGCGACGGGCGTCGGCCTCCTCAGCAACGCCAACCGGGTGATGGCCCACGCCGGGCTGTTGAAGCGGATTGCCGGCGGCGTGATGGTCGTCGCGGGGATCGGCCAGCTGTACCTCTCGCTTGTCGTGTACTGACGGCCGGGTCGGGCACCTGGACCGCAGAGGGTCGGAACCGCATGAGATCCGCCGAGTCGTGCGGTTCCGTCCCACGTCTCCCGTAGATTCTTAAGCGATTGCGCGGAACTTTCGGACAGCCGAACCGAGACGGTTCGGTCCCCGCACCATGGATCTCGATCAGTTCACCGCCGCGAACGCACCGACCGACAGCGCGGAACCGTTCCAGCGCGAGAACAGCTACACCCTAGACGTCGACGTCGACGGCACCGTCATGGCGAAGGCCGGCTCGATGGTGGCGTTCACGGGCGACGTGTCCTTCACCGGGAAGGCCTCCGCGGAGGGCGGTATCACCGGGTTCCTCAAGGAGGCCGCCACGAGCGAAGGAACGCCGATCATGGCCGTCGAGGGGCAGGGCCACGTCTACTTCGCCGACGACGGCAAGAAGGTCCAAGTCGTCGAGCTCGACGCCGGCGAGTCGATCACGGTCAACGGCGAGGACGTGCTCGCCTTCGAGGAGTCGCTCTCCTACGAGATCAACACGATCGACAGCCTCGCCGGCGCGCTCGCCGGCGGCTTCAGCAACGTCTACCTCGAGGGGCCGGGGTACGTCGCGATCACCACCCACGGCGACCCGATCGTCCTCGAACCGCCGGTGTCGACCGACCCGAGCGCGACCGTCGCGTGGAGCGGCACGTCGCCGGACGTGGAGGTCAACCGCAGCCTCTCGGACATGATCGGCCAGGAGTCCGGCGAGCGCTACCAGATGCGCTTCGGCGGCGAGGGGTTCGTCGTGGTCCAGCCGCGCGAGGAACACGTCTGAGGCGGCGACGGGAAGTCAGCCCGGTAGCCCGGGGCTATCGCGCCGCCAGCCAGCCGGCGAAGTCGCCGGTGAGGAAGCCGACGTAGTCGACGACGCCGAGGTACAGCACGACGACCACGACGATCAGGATCGGGACCCGGACCGCCCAGATCCAGACTGCGTCGAGGCCGGCGCCGTCAGCGATCCCCTTTCTGAGCTCCTCGCGGCCGACGTCCGGGATCACCCAGCCGACGAACAGCGCGAGCAGCAGCGAGCCGAGGACGAGCAGGATCCCGTCCGCGAGCCCGTCGTACAGGCCGAGGAAGATCGAGTCGATCGTGACCGGGACGCCGAGCAGGAAGACGGCGGCTCCGAGCGCGGCCGACGCGGGCACCCGAGCGACGCCGACCTCGTCGATGAGGTAGGAGACGAGCACCTCGAGGATACTGATCGCGGAGGAGAGCGCGGCGATCCCGACCATGCCGAAGAAGACGACGCCGAGGATTCGGCCGCCGGGAATGCCCGCGAACGCGGCGGTGAGGCTCACGAAGATCGTCCGCGGGCCGCCGGCGCCCGGTTCGATCCCGATCGAAAAGAGGACGGGGAAGACGACGAAGCCGACGAGGACGGCGACGAGCGTGTCTAGCGCCGCAATGATCCCGGCGTCGGCCGCGAGGTTCCGGTCCTCGCCGAGGTAGGAGGCGTACGTGATCATCACGCCCATCCCGAGCGACAGCGTGAAGAACGCCTGCCCGGCCGCGGCGGGGAGGATCTCCGTCCAGTTCGCCGCGATCGTCCCGAAGTCCGGCGAGAGGTAGTAGCCGTACGCCGCGCTCGCGCCGTCGAGGGTGAACCCGTACGCGGCCAGTCCGACGAGCAGGACGAGTATGGCCGGCACCATCACCTTCACGCTCAGTTCGATCCCCCGCCTGACGCCGGCGGCGATGATCCCGACGACGAGCAGCATGAACATGGCGTGGAAGAGGAGGGTGTCGAGCCCGGTCGAGACCGACTCGTACAGCGCGTCCGCGGCCGCCGGGTCGGCGACAGTGAACCCCTCTGTGATCCCGATGAGCGTGTAGCGCAGGAACCATCCCGCGACGACGCTGTAGTACGAGAGGATGATGAAGCCGGTGACGACGAACAGCCAGCCGGCGGACGACCAGACGCCGCTGCCCAGTTCCCGAAGCGCCCCGACTGGGTTCCGGTCGGTGCGGCGCCCGATGACGAACTCCACGAGGATCGCCGGGAAGCCGATCAGCGCGACGAACGCGAGATACGTGATCAGAAACGACGAGCCCCCGTACTGACCGGTGATGAACGGGAACCGCCAGATGTTACCCAGCCCGACCGCGCTCCCGACCGCGGCGAGGATGAACCCCGCCCGCGTCGCCCATGTCTCGCGTGCCATCTGTGTGCCGGAGGAAATCCATCTCCCCCGTAAAAACGTGTCTCTCCGGCGCTGTTACTGCTGATCATCGAACATGATCGATCGGTCACCGGCGCGGCGACCGAGGGGGTCCGTCGCCGCGCGTCCGCGCCGAGACGCCGGCCGCGTGGCTCGCGTCGGGGCGGTGTTCAGATAAGGTTTGAAAGTGAGGCGGTGCGTTTTCAAAGTGTTCTATGCCAGAAAACGACCGCCTCAGCGGCTGTTTAGACGAGATCAACTTAGAGTTTGTGGAGAGAGAAGCAACACCGAGGCTGTTGATGAAGCTCAGTATTCAGCTTCATTTGGCTGGACTATCGCTTTCGAATACTGTTTCGTTTCTTGAGGTATTCGGTGTTGAAAGAGTTCGCTCTACCGTTCATAACTGGGTTCATAAGGCCGATCTACAGCCAGAGTCTGGGCGAAGCCCGAATCACGTTGCGGTTGATGAGACGGTGATTCGACTTAACGATGAACAATATTGGCTGTACGCTGCTGTCGATCCGGAAACGAACGATCTGCTTCATACACAGCTTGAGCCGACAAGAAACAATGCGATCGCAGATCAGTTTTTCGCAGATCTCCGCGAGAAACACGACGTAGATGACGCGATCATTCTCGTTGATGGCGCAGCTCCACTCCAGCGAGCCTGTCGAAGACATGACCTCGATTTCAGATACGAACGACATGGAAATCGGAACAGCATTGAACGTGTCTTTCGTGAGGTAAAACGCAGAACTATCTGTTTTTCAAACTGTTTCAGCAACGCCGACGCAGAAACAGCAAACGAGTGGCTGAGATCGTTCGCCTTCGCATGGAATCAGCTTATCTGAACACTACCCGCGTCGGGGACCGTGAATTTAATAGCCGGACAGGGACCTCACGAGGTATGGAACGCGTAGACGTCGCGATCGTGGGCGGCGGGCCGGCCGGGTCGTCCGCGGCGCACGCGGCCGCGACCGGCGGGGCGGACGCCCTGGTCGTCGAGAAGGGGGTCCCCCGGGCCGACCGCGACGGCCTCGGTCCCGACTCGACCGACGCGGCCGGCATCTTGGATTACTGGGTGGACATCATGGGGATCCACCCCGACGAGTTCGACGACGGGGTCGTCCAGCGCGAGCTGACCCGCGCCGAGTTCCGCGGGCCCGACGAGTCGGCGACGCTGACCTCGACCGGCATCGACTCCTCGTACGACAAGTTCGGGTACACCTTCCAGCGCGCGCGGTTCGACGACTGGCTCCGCGACCGGGCCGAGGAGGCGGGAGCCGAGTACCGCGTCGGGACCTCCGTCCGCGGCGTCGACACGGACCTCTCGGTGGCGCCCGGCGACGACGACCCCCGTCACGCGATCGAGCTCGCGGACGGCGGCACCGTCGGCGCTGACTTCGTCGTCCTCGCGGACGGGCCGCAGCGGACGGTGACGAACCGCGTCCTCGACGAATACCTGCCCGCGGACGCGCAGGCCTCCGAGCGGCTGGCCTCCCGGACCGCGAACCACATCGCGTACCAGGAGTACCGGCGCGTCCCGGAGGCGGTGTTCGAGGAGGTCGAGGACGCGCTCGTCTTCTGGTGGGGCGTGATGCCGGGCGAGACCGCGTACCCGTGGGTATTCCCCAACGCGGACCGCGTCTGCCGGGTCGGGCTGACGATGCCGATCGGCCTCGAGATCGACGCGGTAGACGCCTCGGAGTACGCTCTCCTCCGCGAGGACGACGAGTCGATCCCGCAGGGCGGCGAGTACGTCCGACGGCTGCTGGAGTGGCAGTACGGCGACGAGTACGACATCGAGGAAGACTTCCCGCTCGTCGAGGAGGCCGGCAAGCGGGACGGGACGGAGACGTATCCGATCTCGTCGACCCGCCCGATCGACTCGCCCGTCGAGGCCGGGATCGCGGTCGCGGGCGGCGCGATGGGGACCACCTCGGCGTTCCACGAGGGCGGCGACCACGTGGCGGTGCGGACCGGTGCCATCGCGGGCGAGCTCGCCGCCGAGGGCGACATGGCCGCGTACAACCGCCGCTGGAAGGAGGCGATCGGCGACGAGGTCGTCCGCAACGTGACGATGGCGGACATGGTCGCCGACTACGGGCCGGCCGACTGGAACCGCGTCATCGGCGCGGCCGACGCGATGCTCGCCGCCGAGACCGGCGACGACCTGCTCTCGCAGCCGTACCGCTCCGGGTGGGAGTCGCTGAAGCTGCTGGTCGGGTACAAGTGGAACAAGCGACGGGTGAAGAAGGGGTACGTCGGCATCGACGAGAGCGAGTACGTCTACTGACGCGTCGCCCACACCGGCGCCGCGCGGTCGCGCGTGACTGACTGAGCAGTCGCGGGAACGCCGGAACCGACGGCTACCGGATGACGGGGGCCGACAGCTCGACCGGCTCGTCGTCGATCCCCGCCACGTCGACCGGCTCGGCCTCGTGGGTCGGCCACCGGCCGGTCTTCGTGAGCCGTTCGGTCAGGTCCGGCGCGACGAGGTGCGTGTCCTCGCTCTTGGTTCCGCGAACGGTCGGATTCCACGCGTAGCCCATCGGCCGGCGGACCGGCTCGTCGCCGTCGGGCGCGGCGAACCACTCCCGGCTCGCGAACCCGGCGGCGCCGCCCTGGTGGTGGTTCTCCCACTCGTCGGCGAAGCCGACGGCGTCGTACGCCGCTTGGATGACTTCGAAGACGTCGCCGGCGGTGTCCGGCGCGTCGTCGCCGTCGTCCGAGAGCGTCCCGGCCGCGGCGGCCTCGGTGGCTCGGATCGCGGTCGCCTCGATACGCGCGGCGGCGCGGTGGCGCTCCTCGAACCAGTCCGGGGCGTCGAAGGCGACCGTGCGCGTCATCGAGGCGTAGAGCCCCGCGCGCTCGCCGGTGACCGACACGAGCGCGTAGTCGCCGAGCGCGGCGTCGGTCGGCGTGTAGTGGCGGTACGCCTGCGCCCGCTCCGCGCCGCCGACGAGCAAGACCGGCGTGTCCACGTCGCGGGAGGCGAGCGAGATGTCGATGCCGGCCGCGACCTCGTACTCCGGGTCCTCGGGTTCGAGATTTCGGCAGACGGTCTCGACCGCGATGGCGACTTCGCGGCCCAGTTCGCGGTACCGCTCGACGTCGTCGTCGGTGAGCGGCTGCCGGAGGCGGCTCCCGTCGACGCTCTCGAAGCCGGGCACGTCGAAGTCGGCGGCCGCCGGCGCGGGCGAGCGCTCGGCGACCGCGTCCGCGAGCGAGTCCGCGTACCACGGGAACGACTCGACCGCGAACGCGTCCGGGAGCTCCTCGTCGGCGAGCCGGTCCGCCTCGATCTCGTCGGTGATCACGCGGAGTCCGCCGTCGTAGCCGGCGGCCGCGACGCCGGTCGTGGCGTCGGCGTCGACGACGTTGTCGCCGCCGGTGAGCCACGCGAACCCGTTCGGGCGCGCGAACCAGACCGCTTCGAGCCCGCGCTCGTCGAGGTACGCGTCGAGCCTGTCCGTTCGGGCAGCGAGGTCGACCATACGACCCGACTCTCAGCGAGTCAGTAAAACCGGTCGGAACCCGGCCGGCGCGCACCTCGACCGGTGCGGATCGGTCGGGAGCCGGAGCGAATCGACCGCTCGACGGCCGTCGGCTCCGCGAGCGTCGCTCCGCCGTCTCCCGATCCACCGCGGCCGACGGGCCCGGCGGGGCGGCGCGAAACGAAAGGTTCAATTACGTCCCACGGAAACGACGAGATGCGTTAGTAAGCCCCTGCGGGTTGGTAGTCTAGTCCGGTTATGACACCTCCTTGACATGGAGGAGGCCGGCAGTTCAAATCTGCCCCAACCCACTTTTCTCGACACCGCAGTCGCGCCCGGTTTCTTTCGACAGCGCGGTGCCACGGACTCGAAGCGGGGAACGGAGCGAGCGAGGCGACCGCAGTCCGAATCGGCCCCAGCGGTCGGGACGGCGGTCGTCCTCGATCGACGGCCGATCGCCGATCACCGCCGCGAAGTCACTCGCGTGGCTCGGACGCTCGATCGAAAGAAGTTCCCCGGGGACCGGATGGGGCGTTCATCCGGCGCATGCGTCTGAGCGGACCCGGGCGATCGTTACCGCGAGAGGTCACCGATCGTGTAGTTGACCCGCACTTTTCCGGGATTGCCCTGATCCGAGCTGATCGTCACCTCTTGGCTGACGGTCTTGGGCTCGCCACACTGGAGGACGATATCCGTCGTCGACTCGCCGTAGTCGTCGTTTCCGGTAAACCAGTCCGACGGGACTTCACGCTCGGTCACTTTCGTCGTGAGCTGCTTCGTGAGCGAGCGGCCCACGGGAACCTGGAACGACTCGATCGACTGCGCGATGTTCTGTGAGCTGCCCGTGGGAAGCCGAACCGACTCGGTGGCCGACTGCTCTCCGTGTACATCGCTTTCGATGGTTAATTCGAGTGCTCCCTCGCCCGCCCCCTGGCCGCTGATGAAGTCAACGCTCTCCATGCGGATCGTCACCTGGCACTCCTCACCAACGGGGGGTACGGGCGCCGACATTTTGTTCACGCGAAGTTGGACGTGGCTCGGGTTCTCGATGTCGATGGACTTGATCGCCCCGTGGACTCGGTAGCCGTCGGCACCGGCCCAGACGGTCCCTTCGGTGGTGCTACCTGTCACCGGCGCGTCACTGTCCCGACTGACGTTCACGCCGTCCAACATCCCGTCAACCATGTCGATCTGTCCGGTCGCGTCGATAGTGTAATCGGATCGTCCGTCCGGTTCTAATCCCTCCAATACGACGGTGTGTTGGGGGTTGGCCATGGTGTGTTACACCATACCTAATGATTGATTAATAATATTTAAAATTTGTTATTATTGCCGGGTTAGCCACTCCGACCGTTCGACCGTGGAACCAGTACACCCCACACGGTCGGGTAACGGGTTGGTTGAGCCTCCGCGGGTGGTTACACGCTACCACGGATGCGGGGGACACAGACGGCCTCTCGTACGGGGAGGAGACTCCCGTCGAACCGCTTGAACGGCGCCGCAGCGTGATGCGAAGTTTCTTTTACTTCACCCCGGAGGATACGCGTAGATGAGCGACGGAGGCGGCCGAACACCGGACCGGACCGAATCGACGACTTCGAAGCGTGACGCGGCCGACTCTCTCGCTCCGGACGCGTCGACCGCCTCCGCCACGATCGCCGACGACGACGGCCCCTCAACCGGACGGCTGGTCGTCGTCTGCGGCCTGCCCGGCGTCGGGAAGACGACCGTCGCCGAGCGGGTCGCGGCCCACGTCGACGGGCGGATCCGTCGGACCGACGTGATTCGCAAGGAGCTGTTCGACGACCCCGAGTACACCGACGCGGAGACCGAGGCCGTCTACGCCGAACTCCTCGCGCGCGCCCGCGACGACGTCGACGCCGGCGACGCCGTCGTCCTCGACGCGACGTTCGCGGACGCGCGGTTCCGGGCGGACGCCCGCGAGACGGCCGCCGCGGCCGCCGCCCAGTTCGACCTCGTCGAGGTCGCCTGCGACGAGGCCGTCGTCGAGCGCCGGATCGAGCGCCGCGACGGGATCAGCGACGCCGACTTCGATATCCACCTCCACTTCAAGGAGCTGTTCGACGAGGTGGCGACCGACCACGTCGTCGTCGACAACTCCGGCACGGAGGCGGAGACGTTCGCGCAGGTCGACGCCGCGTTCGGGGAGAACGGGACCGGCGAAGACCAGCCGAGCGGTCACGGCGACCGCTCGGCCCCGGTCACCGACGCGGAGTAGGCGGCGGCGTCCACGGCTCGGCTGTCGTGCGAGCAGATCGCATGACGGGGGTACACACGCGTCTCCAATCACTTATACGGGCGAACGCACTACTGGTGGTATGAGCGAAGAATCCGGGCGGAAGAACCTCCGCATGCCCAACGACGACGAAGTGTTCGCCGTGGTGACGGAACACCTCGGCGGCAACCACGTTCAGCTGCGCTGCGCCGACGGGGAGGAGCGGCTCGGCCGGATCCCCGGCCGCATGAAGTACCGCACGTGGATCAGCGAGGGCGACGTGGTCCTCGCGGAACCGTGGGACTGGCAGGACGAGAAGGCGAACGTCGAGTGGCGGTACGAGGACGAGGACGCCGACCAGCTCCGCCGCGAAGGCCACATCCAGTAATCGGTCGCGCCGGCCGACCTCGCCGTCGGCCGCCTGCGAACCCTCTCTTCTCTCTCTTTCCGACGCGAACCCGACGAGCGATCGCTCAGTCGATCGCCGCGGAGCACGGGCGCCGAGCGCGGCCGCACCGGTTCGCATTCCCGCGCGATCGCCCGAACGGCGCGCCACGGTTCCGCATAGTATTGTGGCTTCTATCCAAAACCGTTATTACGGCGAGGCGCGTACCCGGTTGTATGAGTTCGACAGAAGCCGCCCCGGCGGAGCCGATTCAGCTGGCCGACACCGACGCGTTCGACGCGCACGTCGCGGACCACGACGTGGTCCTCGTCGACTTCTACGCCGACTGGTGCGGCCCGTGTCAGATGATGGAACCGGCCGTGGAGGCGGTCGCGAACGACACCGACGCGGCGGTGCTGAAGGTCGACGTCGACGTCCACCAGGGGCTCGCCGGCAAGTTCGGCGTCCAGGGGATCCCGACGCTGCTCGTGTTCGCCGACGGCGAACCGGTCGAGCGGTTGGTCGGCGCACAGACGGAGCAGGCGCTGACCGACGCGGTCGCCGACGCCGACGCCTGAACCGGGAGGCCCACCCGCGGCCCCCGCGGAAACCGACATCATGAGAACGATCCAACTCGACGCCGACGGTATGACCCCGAGAGAGCTCCGCGCGGACGTCCCCGCCCTCAGCGACGCGGCGTACTTCAACTACGGCGCGCACGGGCCGAGCCCCGAGTACGTCGTCGAGGCGGCCGCCTCGTTCATCGAGGACCACGAGTTCGGCTCGGCGACGACCGACCCGTACGAACACGCCTTCGGGACGTACGACCGGGTTCGCGAGCGGATCGCGGCGTTCGTCGGCGCCGAGCCCGAAGAGATCGCGCTGACCGAGAGCACGACCGACGGGATCAACCGCGTCGCCGGCGCGATCGACTGGGAGCCGGGCGACGTGGTCGTCCGGACCGACCTCGAACACCCGGCCGGCGTCCTCCCGTGGAAGCGCCTCGAACGCGAGGGCGTCGAGGTCCGCGTCCTCGAGACGGAGGACGGCCGCCTCGACCGCGACGAGTACGCCGAGGCGGTGGCGGACGCCCGCCTCGTCTGCTTCAGCGCGATCACCTGGACGCACGGCACGCGCCTCCCCGTCGCCGACCTCGTCGAGGTCGCGAACGACGCCGGCGCGTTCACCCTCGTCGACGCGGTCCAGTCGCCCGGACAGATGCCGATGGACGTGAACGAGTGGGGGGCCGACGCGGTCGCGGCGGCCGGCCACAAGTGGACGCTCGGCCCGTGGGGGGCCGGCTTCCTCTACGTCGACCGCGACGTCGCCGCGGGCCTCGAGCCGCGCGTGGTCGGCTACCGGAGCGTCGCGGACCCGACCGGCGACGAGATCGAGTTCAAGCCCGCCGCGGGGCGGTTCGAGATCGGGACGACGACGGCCGCGGCGCACGTCGGCCTCGTCGAGGCGCTCGACGCGATCGAGGCCGTCGGCGTCGACGCGATCGAGTCCCGGATCGCGTCGCTCACCGACCGGCTGAAGGCGGGCGTCCCCGAGGAGCGACTCCTCAGCCCGCGAGAGCACGAGTCGGGGCTCGTCACGGTCGACGTCGACGACCCCGAGGCGACCGTCGAGCGGCTCGCGGCCGACGACATCGTCGTCCGGTCGCTGCCGCACCCGGACGGAGTCCGGGTGTCGGTCCACGCGGTCTCGACGGAGGCGGAGATCGACCGGCTCCTCGACGCGTTGGAGCCGGAGTGGTGAGCCGCGGCGCGCGGTCTCCGCGGCCCGGGTCGGCGGCCGCCGCCGCTCGACCGGACGCGTTTTAGTGCTCGACGGGCAAGACCGCGCATGGGATTCCACACGTTCGACGCCGACCAGGCCGAGGGGCTGGAGCGACCAGGGCGCTACCGCTGGGTGTCCGCCGAAGAGCTGATCGGGCCGCTGGTCGAGGCCGACGCCGCGGTCGTCGCCGACCTCGGCAGCGGCACCGGGTTCTACACCGACGACGTGGCGCCGCACGTCGAGACCGTCTACGGCGTCGACGTCCAGTCCGAGATGCACGAGTACTACCGCGAGAAGGGCGTCCCGGAGAACGTCGAACTGGTCGCGAGCGACGTCTCGGACCTCCCGTTCGACGACGACGAACTCGACGGAGCCGTCTCCACGATGACGTACCACGAGTTCGCGAGCGACGCGGCGCTGGCGGAGCTCGCCCGCGTCGTGCGGTCGGGCGGCGTCGTCGTCACGTTCGACTGGAGCGGCGACGGCTCGGGCGATCACGGACCGCCGGTCGACGAGCGGTTCTCGCCCGCGGAGGCGACCGCGGCGTTCGAGGCGGCGGGCTTCGAGGTCGTCTCGACCGCGGGCCGCACCGAGACGTTCGGCGTCGTCGCGCGAGCGCCGTAGTCGGCCCGGGTCGAATCCGCTAAACGACTTCCTCAGAGTCGGAGTCGAACGTTCGTGAAGAAATACCGTTAGGTGCGTCCGGCTCGTAGCCGGTGTATGTCCGTCCGTGTCCGACCGACCGTCGTCGCCGCGCTCGCCCTGCTCGGGACGCTCGCCGCGCGACCGGCCGCGGCCCACGTCGATTACGTCACCGAGGGGTCGGGCGACCCGCTCGACGCGGTGGCGTTCACCGCGGAGGTCCTGTCCGACCCGTTCAACGCGGCGCTGTTCGCGGGGTCCGGGATCCTCGCGCTCGCCGGGCTGGCGGCGTACCTCTGGGTGCGGCCCACCATCGTCGACATCGTCGTCCTCCGCGAGAAGCTCGCCGGCTACGGCGACCTCGTCCCGTGGATGCTGCGGCTCGCCGTCGGGCTCCCGCTCGTCGGGGCCGGTTTCCAGGGGTACCTCTTCGCGCCGACGCTCGCGTTCGATACCGGGGCGAGCCCGCTCCTCCGAGTGCTGTTCATCGGGCTCGGCTTCTTCACCCTCTTCGGGCTGGCGACGCGGATCACCGCGACGGTCGGCCTGCTGACGTACGCGTGGGTGTTCCTCGCGGTCGACTCCCTCGTCTTCCTCGCCGTGGAATACGTCCCGGTGTTCCTCGCGCTGCTGATCCTCGGCGGCGGCCGGCCGAGCGCCGACGACATGCTGCTGGCGGTCGCGAGCACGCCTGGCTCGTACTACGGTCGGGTCGACCCCGTCCAGTACCTGAAGTCGTTCCTCGACCGGACGACCGCCCCGATGCGGCGCTACGTCCCGACGGTGCTCCGGGTCGGGATGGGCGTCTCGTTCGTCTACCTCGGGCTCATCCAGAAGCTGGCCGACCCCGGCAGCGCGCTCCAAGTCGTCGAGAAGTACGACCTCACGGCGGTCGTCCCGGTCGACCCGGGGCTGTGGGTCGTCGGCGCGGGCGTGACCGAGATCGCCGTGGGGATCGCGCTGATCGCCGGCTTCTTCACCCGCGGCGCGGCCGCGCTCTCGTTCGTGCTGTTCACGACGACGCTGTTCGGGCTCCCGGACGACCCGGTCCTCGCGCACGTGGCGCTGTTCGGCATGGCGTCGGCGGTGTTCACGCTCGGGTCCGGGCCGCTCTCGTTCGACTACTGGTTCGGTCGGCCCGCGCTCGACGGCGACGAGTCGGCGGTCGCCGCCGACTGACCGCGACGGCGGTCGGGGACCGCCGACCGCGCCCCGCCGGCGGTTTTTAAGTGACTCTCGCGCGGTGAGGGAGGTATGCGAGTGGACCTCGGCAACGCCCTGGAGACGACTCCGGGGCTCACGACGGAGACGCTGGACCGGCTCGACGACCGCGTCGCGGCCGCGCACGAGCGGATCGCGGCCGGGATGGCCGACGACGAGTTCGGGTACGCCGCCCTCACCCTGCCCGAGACCGCGGACCCGGACGCGATCCGCGCCGCAGTCGACGGGTTCGACAGCCCCGAAGCGGTGTTGACCGTCGGCATCGGCGGCAGCGCGCTCGGCGCGGCGACGCTGTCGAACGCCTTAGAGAGCGACGTGGACGCGTACGTCCTCGACAACGTCGACCCCGACGAGACGCGGCGCCTGCTCGCCGACCTTCCGCTCGGCGACACGGTCGTCAACGTGGTCTCGAAGTCCGGAACGACCGCGGAGACGCTCGCGAACTTCCTCGTCGTCCGCGAGGCGATGGTCGACGCGGGCGTCGACTGGACCGAGCGCACCCTCGTCACCACGGGCGAGTCGGGGAACCTCCGCGAGCTGTCCGACCGCCACGACCTCCCGTCGCTCCCGGTCCCCGACGGCGTCCCCGGGCGCTTCTCGGCGCTGTCGACGGTGGGGCTCGCGGTCGCGGCGCTCCAGGGCCACGACGTCGAGGCCGTCCTCGCGGGCGGCCGCGACGGGATGGACGCGCTCGCCGGGTCGCTGTACGACTCGCCCGCGTACGCCTACGGCGCGGCGACGTACGCGCTCGCGGAGCGCGGCGCGCTCACCAACGCCGTGATGCCGTACGCCGAGTCGCTGGAGACGTTCGCGGAGTGGTTCGCCCAGCTGTGGGCCGAGAGCCTCGGGAAGGACGGCCTCGGACAGACCCCGGCGCGCGCGCTCGGCGCGACCGACCAGCACTCCCAGCTCCAGCTGTACCGCGCCGGGCCGCCGGACAAGCTGGTGACGCTCGTGCGCCCGACCGAGCGCGCCGACGCGCCGATCCCCGAGACCGACCTCGACGGGCTCGCGTACCTCGGGGGCTCGTCGCTCGGCGGGCTACTCGACGCCGAGTTCGAGGCGACGGAGGCGAGCCTCGCGGCGGCCGGCGTCCCCAACGTGCGCGTCGAGATCGACCGCGTCGACGAGCGGTCGCTGGGGCGGCTGCTGTTCGAGATGGAGGCGGCCTGCGTGCTGTACGGCGAGCTCGCGAGCGTCTCGACGTTCACGCAGCCCGCCGTCGAGTGGGGGAAGAAGGCGGCCCGGGGGCTGCTCGGCGGCGGCGACTTCGACGAGGCCGACGCGGTCGCGGAGAAGCGCGAGCTCCGGATCGACTGAGGCAGGCGACCGCCGGGCGAGAGACCGGCGACGCGGTCGCCTTCCGGTGCGTCTAAACCCCCGCGAGCCGTGGCTCCGGCAATGAGCGACGACCCCCTCGGGAACGACGTCGGCGAGCGGGTATTCCGCGTCGCGAGCGCGCTGTTCGCGATCGTGTTCGCGCTGCTCGTCGCCAGCGCGATCACCGCCCCGGGCGCGGACCTCGCCGCCAGCCTCGGCCTGGTGTCGGAGGGCACGACCGGCTACCGACTGCTCCGGACGCTGCTCCAGTTCGCCGGGTTCGCGGTCGCCGCCGTCGGCTACCTCGCGATCACCGGCGAGTGGGAGATCGCCCGCGTCTCCCGGCCCGACGCCCGCGAGGCGGCGATCATCGTCGGCGGCGGCCTCCTCCTGTTCGCGTTCCAGTACGGGGCCCTCCTGCTGCTCGATCAGGTCGGGCTCTCCACCGGGCAGAACCAGGCGGTCGTCCCCACCGGCGACCCGGTGGTCTACTACCTCGCGATGATCGCCGTGTCGCTCGCGGTGGTCGGCCCGGTCGAGGAGCTGCTGTTCCGCGGCGTCGTCCAGGGCGGCGTCCGGCGCGCGTTCGACGCCGTCCCCGCGGTGCTCATCGCGAGCCTCGCGTTCGGCCTGATCCACCTCCCCTCGGTCTCCGGGACGACGGTCGAGCAGTGGGCGTACGTCGGCGTCGTGATCGTGTTGGGGTCGGTCCTCGGCGCGCTCTACGAGTGGACGGACAACGTGGTGGTGCCGGGGCTGGTCCACGGCATCTACAACGCGGTCACCTACGCGGTGCTGCTCGCGCAGGCGGTGTAGCTCGCCGGCGCGGACCGTTCAGAAGTCGGCCTTCCCCCACCGGAGGTCGTCGTATGTCGCCTGCTGGTCGCTGCCGAGCCGCTCCTCGAACTTCCGGCGGAGCGCCGCCTTCTCGCTGGCGGAGATGCGCGCCAGCGCGTCCGCCTTCGAGACCGGCTCCGGCGGCCCGCGGGTCGCCGCCACCTCCGCGACCACCTGCCGGGTGAGCCGCTCGCGGGTCGCCGCGTCGCGGGTGAAGGCGTACGGCGCCTCCAGCTTGTACGTCACGTCGGTCCGCGGGTCGTAGACGATCATGAACGTGGGCTCGTACAGCGCCGGGTCGAGTTCGCGGTCGACGCCGAGCGCGTCGCCGTCGGCCGCCATCGGCGCGTCCGCGCCGCCGCGGCTCCGGAACCACGTCGTGAACGTGAGGTCGTCGTCGAGGCGCGCGCCGCGGTCCTCGCCGGTTCTCCCGTCGTCGCCGCCGATCCCCGGGTCGTCGTCCGGTTCGCGCCGCTCCAACAGGCGGGTGAACAGCGCGGTGTCGTCGGGCCACGGCGACTCGACGCCGGCGCGCGAGAGCGCGCGGGTCGCGGTCGCGCTCGCGGGGTTCTTGACGAACCCGGCCAGCGGCACGTCGCGCTCGACGAACCGCTCGACGAGCCGGACGTACTGCTCGACGACCGCGCGGGGCTTCGCCTCGCGGGCGAGCGCGCCGAGCTCGGGGTCGCGGTCGGCCCACGTGAACAGCTCCTTCGGGTAGACGGGCCCGTCGAGGACGAGGAGGTCGTCGACGCGGTCGGCGTGGTCGAGCGCGTGGGTCCCCTCGGCGAGGTACAGGGCGAGCGCGTGGACGACCCGCTCCGCGTAGCGGTTCACCCGCGGGACGTGGAGCACGCGCTGTTTGGTGTGGCCCTCGTCGCGGCGGGTCCACTCGCTGTCGAAGCCCGCGGTCGAGTCGCCCGCGTGGACCGTGGCGACGATGGTCCGGTCGCGGTGGAGGTCGAGGTCCGTCGGCGAGCTCGCCATCGCCGCGTGCGCGACGTCGACGACGAGGCCGTTCTTGAACGTCGTCGGGTTGATCGTCCCCGAGTCGAGGCCGTGGACCGTCTCGAACGGGCGCGCAGCGAGCGCCACGTCGTCGATGGCGGCCCGGCGGCGCTCGTGGTCGCCGAGCGCCGCGAGGACGACCCGGCCGTCGCGGCGCAGTTCGGGGAGCCACTCCCGCCAGACGCGCTCGGCGAGGTCGTCGTGGTCCGTCGCGTCCACGTCGCCGCCGATGCCGTACGCGAGCTGGGCGATGTTCTCGACGTGGATCGGATCGAGCGTCACGACCGTACGGCGGGCCGGACCGATATAAAAGCCGTCGCCGCGCGGTCGACGACCCGGGCGCTCGGTTGGGGTTCGCTCGGTGGGGGTTCACTCAGAGAAACCGGTTCTGTCCGGTGAGGTTAGTGTCACTCAATGAGGCTATCTCCCACGCCGAGACGAACGTGTTCGATCATCGCCGAACAAGCAGCAACGTTGTGAGGTAAATTGTGTCAGCACGAAATCACTCAGCGACTTAATTACTAGCGTTTCAGGGCCTGAGAGACGGTATCAGCGATAATATCTGGAGGCAACGTGTTTTTATACCATGCGACAATCGTCGCCCATGGCAGAGACTGCGACCGGCGTGGACGCGGGGGGATCGGGCGGGCTGGCGGAGAGCGTGCGGGACGTGATCCGCTACATTCCGGACGGCACCTCGATGCCGGAGGAGATGTGGAGCCCGCGGCATCGGAACATCCTGATTTCGACCGCGGTCCAGGTGCCGCTGCTGATCGGGCTCGGCCTCTACAACGGGACGGAGTCGTTCACCGGCGCGCAGATTCCGGCGACGCCGCTGTGGATGCTCGGCGGGTTCATCGCCGTCATCCTCGGCACCGGCGCGCTGGCGAGCTGGTCGCGGCTCGGCCGCCGCCAGCGGACGGTGCTCTCCGCGTTCAGCCTCATGACCGTCTCGATGGCGATGGTCAAGCTGTCGGGCGGCTACATCGAGGCGCACTTCAGCTTCTTCGTGTTCATCGGGGTGCTCGCGCTGTACGAGGACTGGCTCCCGTTCGCCGTCGGCGTCGCGTACGTGGCGGTCGGCCACGGCGCGTTCAGCCTCATCGATTCGAGCCTCGTCTACAACCACACCGCGGCGATACAGAACCCGATCGTCTGGGGCGGCATTCACGCGATCTTCGTCCTCGCGCTCGCCGGCGCGCTGATGGTCAACTGGTACTCGATCGAGAAGTCGCGCGAGGCGGCGCGCGAGCAGCTCGAACTGGCGGAGCAGAAGCAGTCGGAGATACAGGACGTCGAGGCCGCGAAGGCGGAGGTCGAGGAGCGCCGCGAGGAGGTAGAGCGGCTGAACAGCCACCTCGAGACGAAGGCCGACGCCTACAGCGCGGCGATGAACCGGGCCGCCGACGGCGACCTGACCGTTCGCCTCGACGCCGAGAGCGAGAGCGAGGCGATGGCGAAGATCGGCGCGGCGTTCAACGGCATGATGGACGACATCGACGGCGCGATGGGGGAGGTCCGGTCGTTCGCCCAGCAGGTGTCGGACGCGAGCGAGAACACGGTCGACGGCGTCGAGACCGCGGCCGACCGGAGCGAGGCCGTGAGCCAGTCGGTCGGCGAGATCGCCGAGGGCGCCGACGAGCAGCGCGAGATGCTGCGGCAGGTGTCCGACGAGATGAACGACCTCTCGGCCACGATCGAAGAGGTGGCCTCCTCGACGCAGACCGTCGTCGAGGTCGCGGAACAGACCGCCGACATCGCCGACGAGGGCGAGGAGACTGCCGACGCCGCGATCGAGCGCGTCGAGGAGTCCCGCGAGGCGCTCGACTCCGCGGCGGAGACCGTCCAGAAGCTGGACGACCGGATGGAGGACATCGGCGAGATCGTCGACCTCATCGGCGACATCGCCGAACAGACGAACCTGCTCGCGCTCAACGCCAACATCGAGGCCGCCCGCGCCGGCGGGAGCGGCGGCGGGAGCGACGGGTTCGCGGTCGTCGCCGACGAGGTGAAACAGCTCGCCGAGGAGACCCAGGACGCGGCCACGGAGATCGAGGAGCTCATCGGCGCGACGCAGTCGCAGACCGACGGGACGGTGAAGGCGGTCCGGAGCGCGGAGGAGAACATCGCCGCGGGCGCGGAGGCGGTCGACGACGCCGCGGACGCGTTCGCGCGGGTGTCCGACAACGCCGCGGAGGCCGGCGAGGGGATCCGCGAGATCAGCCGGGCGACCGACGACCAGGCGGCCAGCACGGAGGAGACGGTGTCGATGGCCGAGGAGGTCGCGGACATCAGCCAGTCGACGGCCGACGAGGCCGACGCGGTCGCCGAGGCGGCCGACGAGCAGCTGACCGCGATGAGCGCGGCGACGACGGAGGCCGGCTCGCTCGCGCAGCAGGCGGAGCGGCTCGGCGCGCTCGTGCGCGACTTCGAGGTCTCCGGCGAGGGGGTCGACCCGGACGGCTCGCCCGGACCGAACGTCGCCGTCGGCGACGGCGGGCAACCCGAGTAGTCGCGGAGAATCGAGGCGGATTTTTTCGGGGACAGTCGTCAGGGGCGTCGCGGAGCGACGCGGCGCGTCACTCGGTCGCCGACTCGCGCCGGAGCGCTTCGAGGACCGCCAGCGCGCGCTTCACCTGTGCGGCGTCCTCGACGAACACCAGCGTCCGGGGGGGTCGCACCGCCTTCGGGCGGACGCGGAGGTCGGCCTCCCTCGCCGCCGTCGCGACCGCGTCCGGGGCGGCCGTCGCCTCGATCCGGACGCGGTCCGGCTGGACGTACACGTCCGCGAGCGGGTCGGCGCGCTCGTCTCCGCCGTCCGAGCCGCCGCGCTCGCGGGCGATCCGGTACGCCAACGCGCCGTCGGCCGCGGGCTCGACGTCGCGGTCGGCGTCGACGACGGTCAACCCGCGGAGGCGACTCTCGTTGCCCGTCACTTCCGAGGCGAGCAGCTGGGCGAGCCTGACGCCGTCGGTGAGGCGGTCCGTCACCATCTCAGGCCGCCCCCGGGTCGTCGGCGTCGGTCGGTTCGGTCCCGTCGTCCGCCGGAGCGGATTCGTCGTCGCTCGCGGTGGCGAGCTCCTCGCGCACGTCGGCCGCGAGGCGGTCGACCGTCGCCCCCTGCTCGCGGGCGTAGAGGACCGCGGCGGCCTCGATGGTGACCGCCAGCGCGCGCTGGCGCTCGTTGATCGCGGCGACCGCGCGCTGCTTCTCGACGCCCGCGGCGACGATGGCGTCGAGCGCGCTCTCGAAGGTGGACTGCTCCCGGAGGACCGACTCGTCCGGGACGAACCCCTCGGGGACGGTCACCTCGGCCGGGTCGAACTGGAGGACCAAGTCGCCGTCCTCGGACGCGAGCAGGCCGCGCCCCACGGCGACGTCGACGAGCCGCTTCGCCTGGTCGGGCGAGAACCACTCCCGCTCTAACGACAGCGCGACGACGAACTCCCCCTGTCCGAGCCGGTCCTGGGCCCGGGCCTTGAACGGGGCGGCGACGGCGACCTCCAGACTCATGTGGAACGGACGGATCGGCGGGCGCGTAAACGTGTCGAACGCGGGGTCGACCGGGCGCTCCCGAGACTCAGTCGTCGCTGCCCGGGCTCGCGGCGGCGGTCGTCTCGCCCGCGTCGCCGCCGGCGTCGACGGGGGTCGGAGTCGCGTCGATCGTGTAGCCGGTCGCGGCCATGGCGAACAGCACGAGCGGCGAGAGGAACGCGAACAGGTAGTACGGCGCGTACTCCAGGGTCGGCACGCCGGTGACGCCGGCCATGTACACCGCGCCCGCGTGCCACGGGAACAGCGCGCCGGTCGGCGTCCCGGCGGCCTCGACGGCGCGGGAGAGCTGGTCGGTTTCGAGGCCGAACTCGTCGTAGGTGTTCCGGAGCGTGACGCTCGGGAGGACGATGCTCATGTACTGCTGGGCGGTGAGCGCGTTGATGACGATCGCGGAGACGCCGGTGCCGGCCACGAGCGCGCCGGGGCTCCGCACGGCGGACGTGAACGCGTGGGCGATCACCGCGAGGACGCCCGTGCGCTCTAGGATGCCGCCGAGCGCGAGCGCGGCGACGACGACCGTGATCGTCCACGCGGAGCCCGTGAGCCCGCCGGTCGCGAGGAGGTCGTTGACGAGCGTCGACCCCGACTCCGGCGCGGTGCCGTACATGAACGTCTCCCAGGCGGCGACGAAGCCGACCCCCTGGACGAGGACCGTCGTGAGCGCGCCGGCGAACACGCCGGCGACGAGCGTCGGGAGGGCGGCGTAGCCGCGCAGCGCCAGCCCGAAGGTGACGACCAGCGGGACGAACGCGACGACGGTGATCGCGTACGTCTCGCCGAGCGCGCCCTGTATCTCGGCGATCCGGCCGGCCGGAATGGACCCGCTCGCGCGGAGCCCGAGCGCCGTGAACCCGAGGACGGCGAGGCCGAAGGCGATCGCCGTGCCGGTCCGCATCCGGCGGATGTGCCCGTACAGGTCGGTGTTCGCGACGCCCGCCGCGAGGTTCGTGGTGTCGGAGAGCGGCGACTGCTTGTCGCCGGCGTACGCGCCCGAGAGGACCGCGCCGACCGTCATCGGGGCGGGGACGCCGAGCCCCGCGCCGATGCCGACGAAGGCGACGCCGAGGGTGCCGACGGTGGTCCACGAGGAGCCGATGGCGAACGCGACGACGGCGGCGACGACCGCGGCCGCCGGGAGGAACGTCGTCGGCGAGAGGACCGCCAGCCCGTAGTACATCAGGCCGGGGATCGTGCCGGCGCTGACCCACGTCGCGATCAGCCCGTAGATGGTGAAGATGATGAGGAGCGCCTGGAGCCCCATCACGAGGCCGTTCGCGATCCCGTCGAACAGCTCGTCCCAGTCGTAGCCGAGCCAGAGGCCGAACGCGCCGACGAAGGCGATACTCCACAACAGCGGCGGGTGCGGGTCGAGGCCGAGGACGGCCGAGCCGATGCCGAGGAACGCCACGACGGCGAGGACCGGGACCAGCGCCGCCGCGAGGCTCGGGCGGCGGTCTGGATCCAGGTCGTCGTACGCCGTCGGGGTGAACGAGCGTGCCATGTCCGATTGTATTCCTTTGAAGCATAAGTATGGCTCGAAATATGCGTGTGATAGATAGCGATAGATCTTGCCGCTTACGGTGAGCGGCTTCGGCAGGCCCCGCGGCACCCGCCGCGTCCGCCCGTGTGCCGCCGTGTCGCGGGGGTCCGCGAACGGACGCTCTTATACGCGTCGGCGGCGAAGCCTGCGTAACATGATATTCGAGGGCCTCCCGACGACTCCGCGCTCCGAGGAGCTCGTCGACAAGGCGTTCTCGCGGGCGGCGCGGGCCGGCCGCGCGAAGCGCGGCCACGAGGCGCAGGAGTCGATGTTACGGACGGCCGGCAACGTGCTCTCGGACAACTTGGAGAACGTCGTCACCTCGTGGCCGGACTTCGGCTTCGACGTCGACCCGTTCTACTACGAGCTCGCGGACGCGCTCGTCGACGTCGACCGCCTCCGCCAGGCGCTCTCGCAGGTGATGTGGGCCAGCCGCCAGATCGAGGACCTCCGCGACGAGTACACCACGAAGATCCGGAACTCCGACGTGGACACCGCGCGGAAGCACCGCAAGCAGGCGTTCGCCCGCATGGCGGACATCATGGACCAGATCGAAGACGACCTGCGCTACATCGGCGACTCCCGGGACCAGCTGAAGGTGCTTCCGGACGTCGAGCCGGACGAGCCGGCCGTCGTCGTCGCCGGCTACCCGAACGTCGGGAAGTCGTCGTTCGTCAACCGGGTCACCCGCGCGTCGAACCAGATCGCCGAGTACCCGTTCACCACGAAGGGCGTCCAGATCGGCCACTTCGAGCGCGACCGCGTCCGGTACCAGATCGTCGACACGCCGGGACTCCTAGACCGCCCGGAGGACGAGCGCAACGACATCGAGCGGCAGGCGGTGAGCGCCCTCGAACACCTCGCGGACGCCGTGATCTTCGTCATCGACCCCTCCGGCGACTGCGGCTACCCGCTGGAGGTCCAACTCGAACTCCGCGAGGAGGCCCGCGAGCTGTTCGGCGCGGACGTGCCGCTGCTCACGGTGGCGAACAAACACGACCGCTTCGAGGCGGTCAAGGCGGAGTCCGTCGACGCGACGATGAGCGTCACGGAGGACGAGAACGTCGAGGGCGTCCTCGACATGGCCGTCGACGCGGTCGGCTACGAGCCCGACCTCCCCACGCGCGACGGGGAGTAGTCGGCGGGCTCGGCGACTGGGGTCGAAAAACGGGTTCTTCTCGCGGCGTTACGCCGGAACCGCTTCGTACACGACGTTCACCGTGACGCGCACGCTGACGTCGCCGCTCTCCACGCTGGTCGACGCGCCCGCGTCGTCGCCGGCCGCCGCCTGGTACGACTCCGTCACGTACGTGCCCCCGCGCGACTCCGCCGTCGACACCTCGTAGACGCCGGAGACCTCAAGATCGCTCGCGTTCGCGAGCGCGGCCGCGTCGTCGTCGGCGTTCGACATCGCCTCGTCGATCGCCTGCTCGCGCACCTCGCGCTCCGTCTCCTCGGTCAGCCCGAACTGGATCCGCTGGACCTGGTCCGCGCCCGCGTCGACCGCGACGTCGATCACCTCGCCGACGGCGTCGACGTCGTCGACCTCGATCGCGTACAGGTGGACGCCCTCGTAGCGCGTCCGGTTCGGGTCGTCGCGGGTATCGTAGCTCTCGCGGACGTCGTACCGCTCGGTCCGGATCGCGTCTTCTGCGAGCCCCCACTCCGTCAGGGACGCCCGGAGCTCCTCGTCGCCGGCGGCCAGGTCGTCGCGGACAGCCTGCGCGTCGGCCCCGGTCGCGGTGACCCCGACCCGGAGCGTGGCGCGGTCCGGCGCCGACGTCGACTCGCCGACGGCCGTCACTTCGATGCTCCGTTCCAGTTGCGCCTCGCCGCCGTCCGTGGGGGTCGCGGTCCCCGCGAACCCCGCGCAGCCGGCCAGCGCGACGAGCGCCGCGATGCCGATGAGTGCCGTCAGTCGTCTGTCCATACGCGACCGTTCGCCGGCGGGCAGCTATAAGACGACGATAACGCAAAGAGTCGTTTTTCCTATCGGCCGCCGTCGCGGTCGGGGGCCTCGTCCGCCTCGGCCTCCTCGTCGGCGGCGTCGTGGTCCGCGATGAACGCGTCGTCGAGGTGCGGCTGCTCGTCGACCGGGGCGTCGTCGTCGGGCGACTCGGCGGCGCGGCCGTCGTCGGCCGCGTCGCGGGCGCCGTGCGAGTCGCCACCGTCACCCGTTTCGGCGGCGTCGGAGCCGCCGTCGCCGTTGGCGTCGCCGTCGGGGGCCGCGGCGACCTCGCCGGGCTCGCCGGACCGCACGTCGGTCCCCTGAGAGCGCTCCGACTCGCGCTCGACGCCGCCGGACACGGCGACGTCGCGGCGACCCGACCCGAACAGCCGCTCGCGCAGCGACCGGCTGCTGGGCCGCTCGGTGAGCAGCACCGAGGCGTCGACGTCGTGGATCACGTCGAGGTGGAGCGAGTTCGAGACGAGCCGGGAGAGCAGCCCCTTCTCCGTGGCCCCGATGATGACCAGGGTCTTGTCGGCGGCCGTCCGGCAGATGCCGTCCTCCACGTCGCCGCCGTCGTCGACGACGAGATCAGCGTCGTCGAGGTCGTGTTCCGCCGCCCACTCGGCGAGGAACGCCTCGCCGCGCGCCCTGCCGTCCGGGCCGTCCACCACGTGGAGCAGCGTCACCTCGGCCCCGGCCGTCTCGGCGAGCACCTTCGCCACCTCGGCGCTGAGGTCTGAGTCCGGCCCGCCCGAGGTGGGGATGAGGATCCGCGAGGTGTCGAGCTCGCGCTCGTTGAGGATGAGGAAGTCGCAGGGGAGCTGGTTGGTGAGCTCGTCGATCGGCCGCTCGGCGCGGGCGGCGCTCCAGAGCTGGTCGTCGCCCCAGCCCATCAGCACGGCGTCCGGGCGGGTCCGGCGCGCCATGTTGAACACCTCCTCGAACGAGCGGTGCGAGACGACCGTCGACGTCGACACCTCGACGTCGTGTTCGGCCGCGGTCGAGCGCAGGTTCGCCATCCCCTCGGCGGAGACGTCCGCGATGCGCCGCCCCGCGTCGCCCGAGGACAGCGACATCCGCTCCGGCGCCTGGACGACGTGGACGATGTGGACGACGCCGTCCTCGTGGCTGCTCGCGAGCCGCGCCGCCAGCTCGACTATCGGACCGTCGGTCCGGGGGTTCGTGATCGGCACCATGACGCGGTACCCCTCGCCCGCGAACAGCGTCGCCTCGGTGGCGTCCAAAATCGGGACGTACGAGCGCCCGGCCGCGCGACCGAACACCCACTCGGGGACCGTCAGGCGGCGGCTCACGCCCTCGAAGCGCGCCTCCTCGAGGCGCTCCTCGCTGGTCTGGAAGTAGTTGACGAGCGTGACCAGCACGATCCCGCCGAGCGTGTTCCCGATCAGGACCGGAATCACGAACCCGACGATCCCGGAGTAGAGGCTGAGCTCCGCGCCGTACAGCGGGATGTCGTGCTGGAAGAACAGGTAGAGGACCTCGGTGAAGGAGACGACCACGTGGAACAGGTCGCCGAGCGGGATCGCGAGGAACGCGAGGTAGACGACGAGCATCCGGCTCATCGAGTCGGTGGAGGCGAACCCGACCCAGACGACCCCGGCGACGATCAGCCCCGCCATCGCGGCCTTGAAGAACAGCGGTACGGTGCCGACCTTGAACCCGCCTTCCGAGATGTACCGCGCCGCGTCGACGGTGTCGCCGGTGAAGACGCCGCCGTACGACAACACGAGCGCGCCGATCCCGCCGCCGACGAAGTTGCCCGCGAGCACGATGGTCCAGTGGCGCAGGAGCGTCGGGAGGCTCGCGAGCCGCTCGAGCGTCAGCGCGACCGGCGGGAGGGTGTTCTCGGTGTACAGCTGGTAGCCGCCGATGATGATGTAGATGAACCCGAGCGGGTACAACAGGACGCTCAGGATGGGGTCGCGGCCGGTCGCCGCCGTCAGCGACGCGTACAGCATGAACGTGATCGTGATCGCCAGCCCGGCGGCGAGCCCGCTGAAGAACAGCTCGCGGCTCCCCGAGGTCACCTCCTCGTCCGCGGCCGCGATGATCCGCTGGAACACCTCGTCAGAGGAGAATCGGTCCCGGACGGCCTCGCCGACCGCGGGCGCGCCGCTCCGGGACCGCTCGACGACCTCCCGCATCGAGTCGTCGTCAGGTTGCGTGGAATCCGTCACTGGCCGAGGCCATGGCGGCCCGGTAAAAAGCCCTTGCTCTTCGGATCACGTCGCCGCGAGAGCGGACGACGGCGGCGGGAGCGGTGCGCCGCGCTCAGGCGCGCTCGACGGTCACCGTCCGGACCTCGACGCGGACCGTCCGCCCGACGACCGCCTCGATCCGGTCGTCGAGCGCGGGCGCGATCCCTTCGACGGTGCCGCCGGGCGGCGCGCCGACCGTGACCACCACGCGGTCGGTCTCCAGGGGCGGCACCGTCCCGGAGCGCTCCACCGTGAGCTCGAGCAGTTCGAACTCCGAGTCCAGCGCGGTCAGCTCGTCGGTCGCGGCGGCGCGGATGTCGGCCTCGGTGGTCGAGGCGGCGTAGGAGTCGTAGGTGACGCCGCCGAGGAACACCGACAACAGCGCGATGGCGACGACGAGCACGGCGGCGCGCTTGACGAACGCGGCGCGCGCGTCGTCCTCGCGGAACCACCGCTGCGGCCGGTAGCCTTCGTACCACAGCATCACCAGCGCGGAGAGGTTGATCGAGAGGACGTTCACCGCGACGATGATGCCCGCGCCGAGCACGAGCCGCGGGATCCGGAAGGCGATCCCGATGCCGACCGCGGCCGCCGGCGGGATGAGCGCCACCGCGATCATCACGCCGACGAGGGTCGCGGAGACGCCCGTCATCAGCGAGACGATGCCCGCGACGCCGGCCCCGACCGCGACGACCAACACGAGGACGTTCGGGGCGAGGCGTTCGGACACCTCCGCGAGTTCGAGCGGGTCGAGCCCGGGCGGGACCAAGGCGAGCGAGCGCAGCGCGAACGCGAACAGCGTGGCCGCGAGCACCGCGACGACGACGCCGAGCACCTGCATCCGCACGCCCCGGCGGAACAGCGCCTCGTCGTCGACGACGGTGCCGATGGCGGCCGACATCGCCGGCCCGATGAGCGGCGCGATAACCATCGATCCGACCACGGTGGCGGGCGAGTCGAGCAGGAGGCCCGCCGTGGCGATCACGGCCGAAATGACGGTCATCAGCACGTACGTCCCCAGCCCGGAGGCGAGATCGTCCGCCTTCGCCTGGAGCTCCTCCCGGGAGATGCGGTCGCCGCCCCGCTCCGCGTCTTCCTCGTACTCCTCCTCGAGCGCCTCGAACCGGCGCGAGATGACCGTCTCGGCCGCGACGATGACCGTGTAAGTGCTCTCGTCGATCCCCGCCTCCCGCAGTCGGTCGAGGACCGGCTCGACGGCGGCGGTCGGCAGCGGGAACGTCGCGACCGCGGTGTACTCCCGCCCGCTCGTCTCGTCGGTGACGACGTAGTCGACTCCCTCGTCGTCGAGCGCGCGGACGACCGCCGCCCGCTTGCCCGCCGGAATCATGACCTGAACGAGTCGCACGGTCGCCGGTCGCGCCGACGGCCCTTATAAGATCGGCACGCCGTGAGCCGCCCCGGCCGCGAGAAACGGAACTTTAATGCGCGAATCGCTCGCACCTCCAGCCAAGAATGATCTCGCCGCTGGTCATCGACACGTTCCTGCTCGACTACCACCTCGGGCACGTCATACTGTTCGGGCTCGTCGTCTCGCTTCTGGGTGCCGCGCCGCTGAAGTCCCAGAAGGCCATCGCGTCGATCTTGGCCGTGTTCGGGGTCGTCTTCCTGATGGCGCCGTACACGACGATGCCGCCGACGTTCATCCTCCTCGGCATCCCACTCGTCCTCGTCGGCACGCTGCTGTGGACGATGGCCCGCTGAGCCCGCCGGACGGAACGCTCGACGAAAGCCTGCCCGACGCGCCCACTCTCTCCTCTCCTCCCGCCGACCGCGCCAGACGCCGTCGCGGTCCCACTATCTGTTCGATCCCGCTCCTTTTTGCCCCACCGGGGACACTGCCCGCCATGGTAACGGTACGGGCCCCCGCGACGAGCGCGAACCTCGGGAGCGGCTTCGACGTGTTCGGGGCGGCCCTCTCGCGACCGGCCGACGTCGTCACGGTCGAGAAGGCGGCCGAGACGACGATCGAGGTCACTGGCGTCGGCGCGCAGTACATCCCGGAGGACCCCGAGAAGAACACGGTCGGCGCGGTCGTCGAGGCGCTCGACGCGCCGGCGCGCATCCACATCGACAAGGGCGTGCGCCCGGCGTCCGGGCTCGGCTCCTCCGCCGCGAGCGCCGCGGGGGCGGCCGTCGCGCTCAACCGACTGTACGACCGGGGGCTCTCCCGGGAGGAGCTGGTCCCGATCGCCGCGGAGGGGGAGGCCGTCGTCTCCGGGGTCGCGCACGCGGACAACGTCGCCCCCTCGATCCTCGGCGGCTTCACCGTGACGACGGCCGAGGGGACCCACTCGGTCGACGCCGCCGTCCCGCTCGTCGTCTGCCTGCCCGACGTCGCGGTCTCGACCCGCGACGCGCGCCGCGTGGTCCCCGAGACCGCCTCGATAGAGGACCTCGTCGAGACGGTCGGCAACGCGGCGACGCTGGCGGTCGGCATGTGCCGCTCGGATCCGGACCTCGTCGGGCTCGGGATGACGGACCCGGTGGTCACGCCCGAGCGCGCCCGACTGATCACCGGCTACGACGACGTGCGCGAGCGCGCCTTCGACGCCGGCGCGACGGGCGTCACCGTCAGCGGCGCGGGCCCCGCGGTGATCGCGGCCTGCCGCGAGCGCGACCGCCGCGGCGTCGCCGCCGAGATGATCGACGCCTTCGCCGGCGCCGGCATCGAGGCGCGGGCGTACCAGACGCGGATCGGCCGCGGCTCGACGGTCATCGACGACTGACCGCCGCGCGCTCGTCGGCGACCGAACCGGAGATTCTGTCCCTGCGTCCGTGTCCACCGGGAGCGGCAGCGTCGGGTGCGGAAGAGATATATGATCAGAGAAAACATAGATTTAGACGAGTCAAATAATTGGATGTGATCTCTGTTCATGACACCTGAGAGCGGCGACGGACGAGCGGTGACGCGGCGCGACGCGGTACGCGCCGGGGCGGTGACGGCGCTGGCGGGCGTCGCCGGCTGTTCGTCGCTGCCCGGCGCGCCGGCGGGGACCGGGGGCGCGGGGAGCGACGACGGGGGACCGGTCGCCGTGGCCTCCTTCTTCAGCTTCTTCGACTTCGGGCGGCGGGTCGCCGAGGAGACCCCGCTGACCGTCGAGAACCTCGTTCCGACGGGGCTCCACGGTCACGGCTGGGACCCGAACTCGAGTATCACCCGACGGATCATCGAGGCGGACGCGTTCGTCCACGTCGGCGAGGACTTCCAGCCCTGGGCGGACCGCGCCATCCAGACGATCGAGGCCGACGGCGCGGACACCGCGCTGTTGAACGTCCGCGAGGGGATCGAGCTCGTCGACCTCGCGGCGTCGCTCGACCGCGACGAGGAGGGCGTCGGCGCGCAGCGCGGCAAGGACCCGCACTTCTGGTTGGATCCGCGGCGCGCGAAGCGCTCGGTCGACAACATCGCGGACGGGTTCGCGGAGCTCGTTCCCGACCACGCCGACCGGATCCGGCAGAACGCGGAGGCGTACAAGACCGACGTCCTCGACCGCATCGACGCGGACTACGAGGCCATCTTCGACCGGGCCGAGCGGGACGTCGTCCAACTGGCCGCGCACAACGCCTTCCAGTACATCGGCGAGCGGTACGGCGTCCGGATGCGGCCGCTCGTCACCAACCTCGCGGCGAGCGGCGACGTCAAGCCCGCGGACGTCCGCGAGGCGACGCGCGTCATCCGCGAGAACGACATCCGGTACATCGCGAACGGCGTCTTCGAGTCGCAGCGACCGGCCCAACAGCTCCTCCGGGAGACCGACGTCGAGGCGTACTTCCCGGTCACGCCGTACGCCGGTGTGCGCGACGAGTGGGTCGCGGAGAACTGGGGGTACGAGGAGATCGCGTACAACATTAACATGCCCACGTTCAAGATCGTCCTCGGCACCGAGACGCCCGAGGACGCGGCGCCGACCGACGGGTGGGTCGAACAGTGGCGGAACTTCGAACCGGTATGAGTGCGAACGAGACGGACCCCGCGGCCCGTGCGAGCGCGGCGTCCGACGCCGGGGCTGGCGATCCGGTCATCGACCTCTCCGGCGTCACGTTCGGCTACACGGCGACGCCGGTCGTCGAGGACGTGTCGCTGACCGTCGACTCCGGCGAGTACGTCGCCGTCGTGGGGCCGAACGGCTCGGGGAAGTCGACCCTGATGCGGCTGATGCTGGGCCTGATCGGTCCCGACGCCGGGGCGGCGCGGCTGTTCGGCGAGGACGCGGGTCGATTCGACGACGGCGAGCGCGTCGGCTACGTCGCGCAGCAGGCCACCGCCGCGGAGGAGATGCCGATCACCGTCCGCGAGGTGGTGAAGATGGGTCGGTTCCCGTACGTCGCGGTGGGGAACCTCCCCGGCGGGGACGCCGGGGTCGTCGGCGGGCTGTTCGACGACCCGGTCGGCACGGCGCGTCGGACCGCCAACGCCGTCTCGGGACGGCTCACCGCCGGCGACTGGCGGATCGTCGACGACGCGCTCGCGACGGTCGGCATGAGCGCGTTCGCCGACCGCCGCATCGGGCAGCTCTCCGGCGGGCAGCGCCAGCGGGTGTTCATCGCCCGGGCGCTGGCCGGCGAGGCCGACCTGCTCGTGTTGGACGAGCCGACCGTCGGCGTCGACGCCGAGTCGGTCGACGCGTTCTACGACCTGCTCGACGCGCTCAACGCCGCGGGGATCACCGTGCTCCTCATCGAGCACGACCTCAGCGCGGTCGTCGAGCACGCCGACCGCGTCGTCTGTCTGAACCGCGAGGTGTACTTCGACGGCCCGGCCGACGAGTTCGTCGAGAGCGACGCGCTGGCGCGGGCGTTCGGCGCCGGGGCGCGCTTCCTCGCGGGGGGTGGCGAATGAGCGACCCGCTGACCGCCGCGCTCGCGGCGTGGCTGTTTCCCGCGGTGAACCAGTCGGCGGCGCTGGCGCTTCAGGGCGGCCTCGCCGGCGTCGGCGAAACCGTTTTCGGCGCGCTCCTCTGGGTGTTAGAACAGTGGTACTGGCTGATGGACTGGGCGCACTACCTCACCGGGCTGGAGATGCTGAACCCGCGCTATCGGTACATGCAGCGGGCGGTGCTGGTCGGGCTCTGTATCGGCGTGATGGCGCCGCTCATCGGCACCTTCCTCGTTCACCGACAGCTCGCGCTCATCGGCGACGCGCTGGCGCACACGGCGTTCGCGGGGGTCGCCGTGGGGCTGTTCCTCAACGCCGTCATCGACTTGGGGGTGTCGCCGTACCTCACCGCCGTCGTCGTGGCGATGATCGCGGCGCTGTTCATCGAACTCATCTCCGAGACGACGGACGCGTACAACGACGTCTCGATGGCGATCGTCCTCTCGACGGGCTTCGCGCTGGGGACGACGCTCATCAGCATCAACGCCGGCGGGCTCGCGGTCGGGGTGAACCAGTTCCTCTTCGGGAGCCTCTCGACGGTGTCGCCCCAGAGCGCGGGGATCCTGCTCGCGCTGTTCGCCGTCATCGTCGGCACGGTGGCGCTGACGCGCAACCAGCTCCTCTACGTGACCTTCGACGAGACCGCGGCCGCCGTCTCCGGGATCTCCGTCAACTGGTACAACCGCGTGATGGTGATGCTGACGGCGATGGTCGTCGTGGGCGCGATGCAGATCATGGGCGTCATCCTCGTCGCGGCGATGCTCGTCGTGCCCGTGGCGGGCGCGACGCAGGTGTCGCGCAGCTTCACCGAGTCGATCGTCGTCTCGGTCGTGCTGGCGGAGCTCGCGGTCCTCCTCGGGATCGGCGTCGCCTACTACGGCGGCGTCACCGCCGGCGGGGTCATCGTCCTCGTCGCGGTCGGGATCTACGTCTGCGCGGTCGCGGTCGGGAAGCTCCAGTCCGTCCGCGGCGAGGCGGAGACCCCCGAGATGGGGAGCATCGAGACCGACGGCGTCGAGGCCGACGCCGGAGCGAGGGGTGACTGAGCCGTGACCGGGGACGGAGACCGCGGCGACGCCGACCCGGGCGGCGAGGCCCCCGAGCGGAGGGCGTCCTCGGAGGTGATCAGCGCGGTCATGGAGGACTACATCAAGGCGATCTACGCGATCGAGCGCGACACCGGCGAGCGGGTGTCGACCTCCGCGCTCGCCGACTACCTCGACGTCACCGCGCCGACCGTCTCCTCGATGATCAAGAAGCTGGCGGAGCGCGGGCTGGTGGACCGGGAGGAGTACAAGGGGGTGACGCTCACCGACGATGGCGAGCTCGTGGCCCTCGAGATCCTGAGACACCACCGGCTCCTGGAGTCGTTCCTGACCGAGCAGCTCGACTACAGCTGGGTCGACGTCCACGACGAGGCCGACCGGCTCGAACACCACGTCTCCCAGAAGCTGAGCGACCGCATCGCCGAGGCGCTCGGCAACCCGCCGGTCGACCCGCACGGCGACCCGATCCCCGACGCCGACCTCTCGCTCCCCGACGCGGGCGACGCCGTCCGACTCGTCGACGCGGAGGAGGGCGACCGGGTCGTCGTCCAGCGCGTCCGGGACCAGGGAGACGCCGAACTGCGCTACCTCGCCGACGCGGGGGTCTGGCCGGGCGCGGAGCTCGTGGTCGTCGACGTCGCGCCGTTCGACATGCTCACCGTCGAGACGCCGTCGGCCGAGCAGAGCCTCCCGGCCGACGTCGCGCGCCTCATCGAGGTCGAGCCGGCGACCGACGACGAGGGCGCCTGACGCGGGCCTCGCCGGGGTCGGCCGGATCCGTCAGAGGACCGGCCGACTCCGTCCGAGTGTCGATCGGCGACCGGAATCCTGAACAGCGCGGCGCCGCAAGGACCACGCGAGATGGACCGGGAGATACCGGAGGACGCGGCCGTCGTGCTCTTCGACGGCGTCTGTAACCTCTGTAACGGGTTCGTCCAGTTCGTCCTCCCCCGTGACCCGGACGGGAAGTACCGCTTCGCCTCGCTCCAGTCGGACGTCGGCCGGGCGCTGCTCGCGGAACACGACCTGCCGACCGACGAGCTGGAGTCTATCGTCCTGATCGAAGACGGGGAGGCCTACGTGAAGTCGGCGGCGGTCCTCCGCATCGCGGCCGGCCTCGGCTGGCCGTACCGGCTGCTCTCGCCGTTCCGATACGTCCCGGCCGCGGTCCGGGACGGCGCGTACGACTTCGTCGCCGACCACCGGTACCGGTGGTTCGGGAAAAAGGACCGGTGTATGATGCCGTCGGGCGACGTCGAGTCGCGCTTTCTAGAGTAGCTCGCGCTCTCCGGAGAGGGTCGCGGCCCGAATGGGAGCCGCGTCTCGGCCTCGGTCACTCCGCCCCGGCGCGCTCGTAGGTGACGAACGCGAGGTCGCCCTCCGTCTCCCGCGCGCGCTCGGTCCACGCGTCGGCGTCCCACTCCGGGAACCGCGTGTCGCCCGCCGGCCGCTCGGGGATCTCGGTGATCACCATCCCGTCGGCGCGGCCGAGGAGCGCCTCGTAGACGGTCGCGCCGCCGATGACGTAGACGGTCTCGACGCCGCGTTCGGTCGCGTCCGCCGCGGCGCGAGAGACTGCCTCCTTGACGCCGCCCGCGACGACCGCGCCGTCCGGGAGGTCGGCGTCGTCGAGGGAGCGGGTCGTCAGCACGACGTTCGTCCGGTCGGGGAGGGGGCCGCCGATCCGGTCGGCGATGTCCTCGTACGTCTTCCGGCCGACGATCACCGGGTGGCCGGTCGTGAGCCGCTTGAAGTGCGACAGGTCCGCGGGGTAGTGCCACGGCATTCCGTCGTCGCCGCCGATCACGCCGTTCTCGGCGACGGCGGCCACGAGGACGAGGTCGGGGTCCGCGGAGCCGCGCTCGTCGTCCGTCATCACTCCGCGACCGCGAACGAGATGCCGTCCGCGGAGTCGTAGTCGACGACCGCGACGTCCTCGTGAGTGAGTTCGTCGAGCGGCTTGTCCGCGATCTCGATCCGCGGGCGGTCGCGCGGCGTCCGCGAGAGCTGTTCGAGCAGGCCGGGAACGTGGTCGTACCCCTCCTGGCCGTCGGGCTCGTCCGGCGCGGTGCGCTCGACCCAGCTCTTCACCTCGAGGTAGTCGTCCTTGCTCTCGACGTTCGCGAGCCGCTCTTGAACGTAGCGGAGGTTGTTCGCGTACCACTTCCCGCGGTCGCCGCGGCCGCAGTAGACGTGGGCGTCGACGACCGTGTGGCCGAACTCGCCGACCTCGAAGCCGGTCCGCTGGGCGAGCGCGTTCGCGAGCAGCGCGTACGCCGCGATGTTGAACGGGACGCCGAGCGCGATGTCGCCCGAGCGCTGCGTCAGGTGGAGGTTGAGCCGCCCGCCCTGGACGTTCACGACGAAGGTGTAGTGGCAGGGCGGCAGCGTGGAGACGGCGGCGTTCGCCGGGTGCCACGCGTTCACGACCATCCGGCGGGAATGGGGGTTCTCCTCGAGGGTGTCGAGGACGTACTGGATCTGGTCGAACGTGCGGCGCGTCGTGCCGTCGACGTCCTCCTCGACGGTGACCCAGCGGTCCGCGTCGTCGGGCCACGTCTCGCCCGGCAGTTCGGCGGCCGCTTCCGGGACCGGGTAGCGGCGCCAGAACCGCCCGTAGGCGGTGTCGAGCTTCCCCTCCTCGTCGGCCCACGCGTCCCAGATCTTCGTCTCCTCGCGGAGGTTGCGGATGTGCTCCTCGCCGGAGAGGTACCACAGCACCTCGTGGATGAGCGAGTTCCACCGGTAGCCGTCCATCTTCTTCGTGGTAAGGAGGGGGAACCCCTCCGCGAGGTCGACGGTGTACTGTCCGCTGAACGTCGCGATGGTGTCGACGCCGGTTCGGTTCGGCTTGTACGTGCCCGTCGAGAGCGCGTCGTCGACGAGGTCGAGGTACTGTTGCATTGTGGGTGCGCGCGCCGGGGCGAGCGGTCGCCGGCGCGGACTGTTACCGGGTCAAACGAGGCGCAGAAAGTAAGCGCATTGGTTCCCGGATCCCCCCGATAGATTATCGGTACCGCTCTGGGAGGTACGGGTCGACGACCGAGGGGAGCAGCGGGATCACGGCCGCCGCGATCTCCGCCAGGCGACGCCGGAGGACCGTGTACACGACCGCGACGGCCAGCGTGCCGATCACGATCTGGCGGAGCGGCGGGTCGACTAAGAGGAGCAGCGGGACCCCCAGCCCCACGGAGAGCGCGAGATCTTCGACCGCCCCGTCGTACCGGACGCCGCGGCGCGGGGCGACCCAGTCCTCCCGGTAGTGGTCGTACACCGCGCGGTCGGAGTTCCCCTCCCACGGGCGGAGCTCCAGCCCGCCGCCGTACATGTCGGCGACGCTGTGGAGGGCCGCACCGAGGAGCAGGAACGCGACCCCGACGGTGAGTTGGGAGGGGGCCACGAGCGCGGCGAGGACCGCCGGGGCCGCGAGCGCGGCGTAGTAGACCGGGTAGTGGAGCGTCTTGCGGTGGCCGACGTACATGTCGAGGTCCGGAACCAGTCCGCCGAGGAAGCCGGCGGCGAACCCGACCGGGGCCAGTTCCGGCGCGACGCGCACCAGCGGGGCCGCGAGCAGCATCCCCGCCAGCACGTGGGTCGGAAGCATCATCGTACCGGAACGCAGGCGACAGAAACTTATGAGCGTGTCGGCGCGCCGAGCGCGGGCCGCCCCCCGCGGAGCGGCCGCCTGAGGCGGCGCGGCGGCCGCGTCCGCGGTCCGTTTATATACCGTCGGCCGAACCGAGGCGTATGCTCATGACGCCGGGACCGACCGCGGTCCCCGAGCCGGTGCGCGAGGCGATGTCACGCGAGCTGATCAACCCCGACGTGGACCCCGCGTTCCGCGAGATATACGACCGCGTCACGGAGCGGCTGGCGACGGCATACGGGATCGACCCCGACGCCTCCGGATCCGACGCCCGCGACGTAGTCGTTCTCGGCGGCGAGGGGATCCTCGGGCTGGAGGCGGCGGTCGCGTCCCTCGTCGAGCCCGGGACCGAGGTGCTGTGCCTGGCGAACGGGCTCTACGGCGAGGGGTTCGCCGACTTCGTGGCGTCGTACGGCGGCGACCCGACCGTCGTCGCCGCGGAGCACGACGAGCCGCTGCCGCTCGACGCGCTCGACGAGGCGCTGGCGGCCGACGACGCCGACTTCGACGTCGCGACGATGGTCCACTGCGAGACGCCGACCGGCGCGCTCAACGACGTCGACGCCGCGCTCGACCGGATCGAGGCCGCCGACGCCGAGATCCTCACGGTCGTCGACGCCGTCTCCTCGCTCGGCGGCGTCTCGGTGCCGACGGAGCGGATCGACGTCTGTCTCGGCGCGTCCCAGAAGTGCTTCAGCGCGCCCCCGGGCCTCGCCACCGCCGCGGTGAGCGACCGCGCGTGGGCCGCGATGGAGGCGCGCGAGCCGCACTCGCTGTACGCGAACTTCCTCCCGTTCCGCGACGTGAGCGACGGCTTCCCGTACACGCACCTGACGACCGAGGTCGTCGCGCTCGACGAGGCCCTCGGGCTCCTGCTCGACGAGGGGCTCGACGCGGTCCGGGAGCGACACGCGGCGGCCGCGGCGCGGTGCCGCGAGCGCGGCGCGGAGCTGGGGCTCGAGACGGTGCCCGGCCCCGAGCGGAGTTCGCCGACGGTGACCGCCTTCGCGGTGCCCGGACGGGCCGAGTCGCTTCAGGAGCGGCTGCGCGAGGAACATGACGTCCTGCTCGCGACCGGGCTGGGCGACGGCGCGAGCGACGTTCTCCGCGTCGGCCACATGGGCCACAGCGCTCGGGTCGACCGCGTCGAGGAGACGATGGACGCGCTCGCGGCCGTCCTCTGACGGAGGGTGTGAACAGGACACAGACCGCCGGAACGCTGAAGCGTCGCGCCGCAGGGGCGTTGAATATGCCGTCGCCGCGCGAAGCGATGCGAGAGCGAGGGTGGACCGTCGAACACGTCCCGCACGAGGTGATCGCGGACTACAACGCCTGTTACCGGGTCGTCTACGAGGGGGAGCTCGTCTACCCCCCGGCCGCGGACGTGCTGGGAATCCCGGAGAACGAGGTGTGGGTCTCCGAGAAGTGGGCGAAGTACGACCGGTTCATCCTCTACCACGAGCTCAGGGAGATCGAACACCGGGCGGCGGGCCACGACAAGACCGCGGCACACGAGCGCGCCGAACGCGACGAGCGCTCGCTCTGGCTGGACGACCCCCGCTGGCGGGTGATGAACGCCGAGTGGGACGAGGGGCGCGCGCACCTCCCCTTCCCGAACGAGCGGGACGACCTCAGTCGACGGACCGCCGCAGCAGCAGCGCGAGCCCGGTGAGCGACACCGATATCCCGAACAGGATCACGCCGAGGTAGCCGACCGCGATCGACCCGATGTCCCGGATGTGCGAGTGGTACTCGTCGGTCACGTGCGCGTACAGCAGGAGGGTGCCGACCGCGCTGAGCAGGAGCCCGACCGCGTTCACCTTCAGTCCCGGCTTCGCCATGCTACGCGGGTCGTCCCGGGGCCCAATTAAAAGTGCGCGGTGAGGCGGGACGCCGCGGTCTCGCCGCCTCCGGAACGCCCTTGCCCCCGCCGCGACCAGTAGAGTACAGCCATGAATCACCGCGAACTCGGCGGCGTCGGCGCAGTCAGCGAGGTCGGCTACGGCGCGTGGGAGATCGGGAGCGACTGGGGCGAGGTCACCGAGGCGGAGGCGGTCGCGGCCGTCGAGGCCGCCCGCGAGGCCGGGATCGACTTCTTCGACACCGCCGACGTGTACGGCGACGGTCGCTCCGAGCGCATCCTCGGCGAGACGCTCGCGGACGAGATCGCGGCCGGCGACGTGACCGTCGCGACGAAGGCCGGCCGCCGGCTCGACCCGCACGAGCCCGACGGGTACACGGAGGCGAACCTCCGCCGGTTCGTCGACCGCTCGCGGGAGAACCTCGGCGTGGAGACGCTCGACCTGGTCCAGCTCCACTGCCCGCCGACGGACGTCTACTACCGGCCCGAGGCGTTCGACGCGCTCGCGACGCTCGAATCGGAGGGCCGGATCGACGCGTACGGCGTCAGCGTCGAGCGCGTCGAGGAGGGACTGAAGGCGATGGAGTTCCCGGGCGTCGAGAGCGTCCAGATCATCTTCAACCCGTTCCGACAGCGGCCCGCGGAGCTGTTCCTCGACGAGGCCGCCGCGCGCGGCGTGGGCGTCGTCTGTCGGGTGCCGCTCGCCTCGGGGCTCCTGACGGGCGCGCTCTCGCGCGACGACGAGTTCCCCGAGGACGACCACCGGAACTACAACCGCGACGGCGACGCCTTCGACGTGGGCGAGACGTTCGCCGGCGTCCCCTTCGAGGCGGGCCTCGACGCGGTCGACGCGCTCGACGATCGCCTGCCCGACGACCGGCCGCTGCCCGAGTTCGCGCTGCGTTGGATCCTCGATCACGACGCCGTCTCGACGGTGATCCCCGGGTCGACGACGCCGTCCCACGTCCGGGCGAACGCGGCCGCGAGCGAGGCCGCTCCCCTCGACGCCGCCGAGCGCGAGGTCGCGGCCGACGTCTACGACGAGCACGTCCGCGCGCACGTCCACCAGCGCTGGTAGGTCCCGACCGCGTGACTGCGGGGCCGAGCGGGTCGGCCGCGAAACGCGTCCCTTTTTTCGCGCGACCGCGACCGGATCGACAGAGACGACCGTGGAGAGCGAACGCGAAGGGAAGGCGGCGGAGTCCGACGAGGGGCCCGAGCCCGGCGAGATCCCCGACGACGAGCGCGAGGCGTTAGAGACCATCGCGCACGGCGCGGTGCTCACCTCCGGCGGGGTCGCCGGTCAGCGCGCGCTGATCGCGGCGGCCGAGTTCGCGCTGACCCGCGGGCTCGGGCCGACCGCCTACGGCGTGTACGCGCTCGCGTGGCGCATCGCGCAGCTGCTCTCCCGGCTGGTGACGTTCGGCAGCGTCCCCGCCATCCAGCGCTACCTCCCGGAGTACGCCGACGACGCGGGCCGGCGGGGCGCGGTCGCCGGCCTCGCGTACGCGACGACGATCGGCTTCGGGGTCGCGATCGCGGCCGGCGTCTGGCTCGCGGCCCCGGCGATAAACGCCCGCACGGTCACGGAGCCGGCGTTCGCGGGGACGATGCGCGCGTTCGGCGGGCTCGTCGGACTCCTGGGGGTCGTGATGGTCGCGTCCGCGATCTTCCGCGCGGTCGGGTCGGCGCGCGGCGAGATCCTCCTCAACAAGCTGCTCCGCCCGGCCGCCCGGCTCGTCGGCGCGCTCGCCGCGCTCGCGCTCGGCTACTCCGTCGTCGGCGTCGCGGGGGCGATCGTCGCCGCCGCCGGCCTGCTCGCCGCGGTCGCCGTCCCCCTCTCCGCCTCCGTCACCGGCGTCCGACCGACGCTCCGCGGCGCACGCGCCGAGGCGCGCCGCTTCTACGACCACGCGGTCCCGGTCGCGATGAGCAGCCTCGGGAAGGTGTTCCAGAACCGCGTCGACGTGCTGTTGGTCGGCGCGCTGCTGACGGCGACCGCGGCCGGCGTGTACAACGTCGTCCTCGTGGTGATCGCGGTCGCGTGGATCCCGCTCCTATCCTTCAACCAACTGCTCCCGCCGGTCGCCTCGGAGCTGTACGCGGACGACCGGACGGCGACGCTCAACGCGGTGTACAGCTCCGTCACGCGACAGATCGTCACCGCGGTCGTCCCGATCCTCGCCGTGCTGGTCGTGTACGGCCGGGAGATCCTCGCGCTGTTCGGCGAGACGTACGTCTCGGGGTACGGCCCCCTCGTCGTCTACCTCGGCGGCGTCTTCGTCGGGAGCGCCGTCGGCGCGACCGGCTGGCTCCTGATGATGACCGACCACCAGTACGCGCGGATGGCGCTCGACTGGCTGCTCGCGGTGCTCAACGTCGGGCTGACCTACGCGTTCGTCGTCCGGTACGGGCTCGTCGGCGCCGCGCTCGGCACGTCGCTCGCCATCGCGGTCCAGAACGCGATCCAGGTGGTCCTGCTGCGCCGCTTCGAGGGGCTGTGGCCGTTCGACCGGACCTTCCTCACGCCGCTCGCGGCCGGCGTCGTCGCCGTCGCCGTGATGTACGCGGTCCGGACGCTCCTGCCCGGTGGAACGGCGGTCCTCGTCGGTAGCGCGGTCGGGCTCGCGGCGTACGCGGGCTCGCTCCGGGTCCTCGGCGTGGACCCGCGCGACCGCTTCGTCGCGCGACGGCTGGCGCGGCGGTACCGGGCCGCGCTCGCGGAGCGGCTCGGTCGGTGAGCCCCCGCGACCGCGGATCGCGACGATTTATGGGCTGGCCGCGCCGTACCAACGATATGCAAACGATCGACCGCGAGTCGGCGGGGTCGGCTCGCGTCGCGATCGTCGGCGGAATCCACGGTGACGAGCCCTGCGGTCGGATCGCCGTCGAAACGCTCGCCGAGGAGAAACCGGATGTCGAGCGCCCCGTCAAGCTGATCATCGCGAACGAACGCGCCCTCGAGCGCGGCGTCCGATACGTCGACGAGGACCTGAATCGCGCCTTCCCGGGCGACCCCGATGCCGATACCCACGAGGGACGGCTCGCCCACGAACTCACACAGGAGCTTCGCGACTGCACCATCTTCTCGATGCACTCCACGCAGTCGTACGCCGCGCCCTTCGCTCTCGTCGACGAACTCGACCCGCTTGCGGCCTCGGTCGTCCCGTATCTCACCGTCGAGGCGCTCATCGAGACGGTGAACTTCTCCGAGGGCCGACTCATCGAATCGCAGGACGTTATCGAGGTGGAGTGTGGCTTACAGGGGAGTGAACGCGCCGCCGAGAACGCCTACGACCTCACCCGGCAGTTTCTCGGGGCCGTCGGCGCAATCGAACCGCCCCGGGAGCCGTACGACGACATCCCCGTCTTCCGGATGGAGCGGATGCTCCCGAAGCCGCCCGCCAAGGAGTACGAGACGTTCGCGACCAACTTCGAGCGCGTCGCCGAGGGCGAGACGTACGCCCGCGCCGACGAGCAACTGTTCGTCGCCGACCGACCGTTCTATCCAATCTTGCTCTCGCCGTACGGGTACAAGACGGAGTTCGGCTACACCGGGGACCTCGTCGGCCGACTCGACGAGCAGGCGATCCCCGGCCCGGAGCCGACGCCCGAACGCTAGTACCAGGTCGCGCCGCCGTCGACGCCGATCTCCTGTCCCGTGGTGCGCCGCGCGTTCGGCCCGGCGAGGAAGGCGACCTGTTCTGCCACCTCCTCCTTGCTCGCGGTGTAGTCGGGGAGCGCGAAGTCGTCGGGACCGATACGGAACGGCTCGGCGTCGTCCACGTCCGCGAGTCGCTCCTGTTTCGCGATGACGTCCTCGATGCGGTCGCCTTCGACGGGACCGGGGAGCACCGTGTTGACCGTCACGTCGTCGCGGCCGAGTTCGCGCGAGAGCGTCCGCGTCACGCCGATGAGCCCCATCTTCGAGACCGCATAGGGGAGCCGGTTCGGGTACGGCTGTTTCCCCCCGATGGAGCCGATGTTGATGACGCTGGCCTGCTCGCTCGCGCGGAGGTGGTCGCTCGCGTGTTTCGCGCACATCGCCGCGCCGGTCGCGTTGACCGCGACCGTGTCTTGGATATCCTCGGGTGAGAGCCGGTCGAACGGCTGCGTCGGACCGGCGACGCCTGCGTTGTTGACGAGACAATCGAGTCCGCCGAACGCCTCGACCGTCTCGGCGACGGCGGCCTCGATGCTTTCCTCGTCGGTCACGTCCGTCTCGACCGCGAGTCCCTGTTCGCCGAGGGCATCCGCCGTCTCGTAGATGCCGTCACTTCTGGCCGCACACGCGACGGACGCGCCGTGGTCGGCGAAGGTGTGGGCGATTTGTCTCCCGATGCCGCCGCTCGCGCCGGTGACGAAGGCCGTGATATTCTCTAGCACGAGGGGTGACGCGCCGGCAGCGGGTAAAAACGTATCTCCGCGGAGGGTCGGCGAGCGAAATCAAAAGAACAGGCGACGTTAGAACGTGATAATCTCGTAGTCGTCGTCGACGAGCGAGCGGATGCTCGGGTGGCCGTCGTTGTCGTCGATCTGGACGACGCCGGCGTCGTCGACTGCCTCGTCGACGCCGAAGGCCCCCGAACAGTAGTCACAGGCGGAGGCGTCCGACTTGACGCTCTGGTACAGATCGTGGTAGTCGTGGCCCTCGTCTTCGAGTTCCGGAATCCACTGGGTACCCGCGCCGTCGAAGATGAGTTCGAGGTCGTCCGCGTCGTTGTCGGCGAACTCCTTTGCGGCCTCAAGTCCGTTGACGAGGCGTCCGAGGTTGGTGTGTCCGTCTGTGCCTGCCAGAATGACGACTGCTGCGTTTACCATTGCATCCCGACCAACGACGGGCATCACAAAAGGGAGTCGGGTCGCGGAACCCGGGTGTGTGCCGGGTAGCCCGGTGTGGTGGCGGTTACCGTAATTTGATACCTACGCCCGGTGACCGACGGGTATGGATGAAGTGGACTTTCTCGTTATCGGCTCGGGGTCGGGGCTTGACGTAG